>Ga0255753_1000002_pt1 | contig 301575 bp, 272 predicted proteins | sample 041ome_10_FD_179953 | JGI IMG/M metagenome (GOLD analysis project Ga0255753, IMG submission 179953) | Coastal salt marsh microbial communities from the Groves Creek Marsh, Skidaway Island, Georgia - 041412US metaG (version 2) | ecosystem: Environmental > Aquatic > Marine > Intertidal zone >...
ACACAGTGAGTTTTTGCATGATTACCCATCTCAATACCTATGTATTTTCGACCCATCTTGTGAGCAACAGCACAGGTGGTGCCACTGCCTAAAAAGGAATCAAGAACTAAATCACCTTCGTTGGTGGATATGTCTAATATTTTTTTTATAAGTGGTTCTGGTTTTGGAGTTGAAAAATTTTCTCTATTAAATCCTAATTTCTCTAATTCATCTTTTGCAGAACTAAGAGAACCTTCTTCTAGAAATAAATTCTTAAAAAGTTTTTTATTATCTCCTTCATTATATTTTTTAACAAATACATTACTATTTTCGAAAATTAATAATTTATTTTTTAATAATTCATCTATTTTATTTTTCCCATAAGTCCACCTTTTTCCTTGTGGCGGTCTATATATTTTTTTAGTTTGGGGACATACTATATCAAATTTCATTGTATCTCTCTTATAATCACCAGCATCTGTTTTTAAAAACTTTTCTAAATTATAACAGCCATAGCTATCATTATATTTATATTTTTTATTAAACTTTTCTTTATTTAGATTTACTTTTAAATAATTTTTACTATATACAAATATACTTTCTGTAATAGTCCCAATTGTATTAGCTGTATTACTTGAATTTCCTTTTTTCTTCCACTGAATAGTAGTAATATAATTTCTTCTTCCAAAAATTTCATCTATTAAAACAGATAAATATGCCATTTCTGGTGAATGCTTAGTTTTGCTATTAGGAGAATTATCAATTTGAACAAAAATCACTCCATCTTCTGCTAGTAATTCTCTTAACAATTTTAATCTTGGGTACATCATACCCAACCAGATACTGTGTTCTAAATTATCGTCATAGTGAGAAAAAGCATTACCCGTATTATAAGGTGGGTCAATATATATACATTTAACCTTGCCCGCATAATAAGGTAATAATGATTTAAGGGCATCAAGATTATCGCCTTGAATAATCATATTATCCGTATCTTCACCGCAACAAAAATTGCTATCTTGTTCCAATAATCGGTAGGAAATAAATTTATCAGCATTGATATGCTTTTCTTTATTTAGCCAATTTAATATGGGCATAAGTAAATTTTCCAATACTATATTATTATAATTATAGCACTATAACAAAATAATTTTTATTTTTCAAAAGTATAAATTAAATTTAATCTGGAAGATTCCAATCACTACGAGGATAATGACAAGAATAACCATTTGGGGTTTTTTCTAAATATTTTTGATGTTCTTCTTCGGCTGTGAAAAAATTAGCAAAAGGTTTTACCTCGGTAATAATTTTATTGCCCCACAAACCAGTTTTATCCGCATCTCTAATTGCTTTTTCAACAATGTGTTTTTGTGAATCTGTCGTATAAAAAACTGCAGAACGATATTGAGAACCATTATCATTTCCCTGTCTTTCAAAAGTAGTTGGGTCGTGAATTTTTAAAAACAATCCTATTAATTGTCGTGTCGTTATAATCTCTGTATCATAAATTACTTCTAAGCTTTCAGCGTGTCCAGTTATACCTAGCTTTACAAAATCATAAGATGTATATTTAGCATCGCCACCAGCATATCCCACACTTGTTTCAACAACACCATCTTTTTCATTAATCAAAGATTGCATTCCCCAAAAACAACCACCAGCAAGAATTATTTTTTCTGTTGTCATCTTTTAATATCCTCAACTATAAAATATTTATTACAATTAATATAATACTAACATCTTTATTGATAATTAATCTTTTTTAATTAATTTTTTTACACCTGGTAATTCTTTGCCTTCTATCCATTCAAGGAAAGCACCGCCTGCGGTTGAAACATAGCTAAGCTCATCTTTCACACCAGCCATTGCAAGAGCGGAAACCGTATCACCACCACCAGCAATAGATACCAAATCACCAGATTTAGTTAATTTTGCAACTGTTTCAGCTATCTTTTTTGTACCTTGTTCAAAAGGTGAAAATTCAAAAGCTCCAACAGGTCCATTCCAAATCAAAGTTTTACAGTCTTTAATTTTTTCAATTATATCATTTATAGATTTTGTTCCAATATCTAGTATCATATCATTTTCTGATATTTCAGAAATTTTTTTTTCAATAGCATCTTTACCATTATTGATATCATCACTTACCATAGCGTCATTTGGTAAGATAATCTCACAATCATTTAATTCAGCCGATGCTATAATTTGTTTAACAGTTTCAGACAAATCCTTTTCACACAATGAATTGCCAATATCAATACCTTGTCCATACAAAAATGTATTTGCCATACCACCACCAATAACAATTTTATCAACTTTTTTAACTAAGTTATTTAATACAGCAAGTTTGGTTGATACTTTTGAACCACCAACTATTGCAATTACTGGTGTTTTTGGTTTTTCTAATGAACTTGACAATGCTTCAAGCTCAGCTTGCATATTTAATCCTGCATAAGCAGGCAATAAATCAGCAATCCCATCTGTTGAAGAATGAGAACGATGGCTTACAGAAAAAGCATCATTTACATAAATATCAAAGCCGTTTGCTAATTGTTTTGCAAATTCTTTATCATTTGCTTCTTCGCCTTTGTAAAACCTGAGGTTTTCAAGTACCGCTACATCACCGTCTTGTAAATTTGATAATGCAGATACAACACTTTCACCAATACAATCATCAACAAATAAAACATTTTTATTTAATACAGCAGATAACGATTCAGCAATCGGTTTTAATGTCATTTCAATATTTTTTTTGCCATTTGGACGACCAAAATGGGAAACAACAACAACTTTTGCACCTTTGGAACTAAGTAATTCAATTGTAGGTTTTAATCGTTCCAACCTAGTTATATCTGATATTTTACCATCAGAAATTGGAACATTTAAATCACCCCTTAAAATCACTAGTTTTGATTTTGCTGTTAAAGTGTCAATTGTATTAAACATCTAAACATTGCCTTTATTTACTTGATTTAATTGCTGATTGAGCTGCAGCTAATCTTGCAATTGGCACACGAAACGGCGAACAAGAAACATATTGCAAGCCAATATTATGACAAAATTCAATAGATGCAGGCTCACCACCGTGTTCACCACAAATACCTAGCTTGATATCTGGGCGAGTCTTTAAGCCTCTTTCTTTTGCTATTTTAATCAATTCACCAACACCAATTATATCCAATGTTTGGAATGGGTCATTTGCCATTATTCCACTTCGTTGATAATGTGCCAAGAATCTTGATGAATCATCACGAGATAAACCATATGTTGTTTGTGTTAAATCATTTGTACCAAAACTGAAAAATTCTGCATTTTCAGCAATTTCACCAGCACACAATGCTGCTCTTGGTAATTCAATCATAGTTCCTAACATATATTCAGGGGCAATGCCTGTTTCTTCTTCCACAAGCTTGGCAGTTTTATCAATAATTAATTTTAAATTATCTAATTCTTCTTTAATACTAACCAATGGAATCATAACTTCACATAATACAGTTTCACCTGTTTCTTTTTTAATATTTATTGATGCTTCAAAAATTGCTCTTGCTTGCATCTCACATATTTCAGGGTATGTATTTAATAATCGGCACCCTCGATGTCCAATCATCGGATTAAATTCGTGTAATTCATCAACTCGTTTTTTAACAAATTCAGTGCTTACACCACTTTGTTTTGCCAACTCATCAAATTCTTCTTTTGTTGGCAAGAATTCGTGTAATGGTGGATCAAGTAATCTGATTGTTACAGGTAATCCTTTCATTACTTTGAAAATAGCTTCAAAATCATTTCTTTGCATTGGTAGAATTTTATTCAATGCTTCTTGCCTTGATTGCACATCTTCGGACATAATCATTTGTCGTACAGCAAGAATTCTATTCGCATCAAAGAACATGTGTTCTGTACGGCATAAACCTATACCTTCGGCACCAAATGCACGAGCCGTTTTTGAATCATTTGGTGTATCAGCATTAGTGCGGATTTTTAATTTTCTTTCTTTATCAGCCCACCCCATTAAACGAGAAAAATCATCACTTAATTCTGGTTGTACTGTTTTAACTTCACCTAATATAATTTCACCTGTTGTCCCATCAATAGTAATAAAATCACCTTTATTAACAACAACTGAACCAGCACTCATAGTTTCATTTTCATAAGATACAGAAATAGAACCAGCACCACTTACACAAGGTCTGCCCATACCACGTGCAACAACGGCTGCGTGTGAAGTCATACCCCCACGAGTTGTAAGTATTCCCTTTGCTGCGTGCATACCGTGAATATCTTCTGGTGAGGTTTCAATTCGAATTAAAATTGTATCAATACCCTCTTTAACAAGTTGTTCCGCTTCATCAGAACAAAATACTGCTTTACCAGTTGCCGCGCCCGGTGAAGCAGGCAACCCAGAACCAATAACTTGTTTAGTTGCATTAGGGTCAATCATTGGGTGTAATATTTGGTCAAGGCTGTTTGCATCAATACGACATATTGCTTCTTGCTTAGTAATTAATTTTTCATCAACCATATCACAAGCAATTTTTATTGCTGATTTTGTTGTTCGTTTACCGCTTCTTGTTTGCAACATATAAAGCTTACCCTTTTGTACTGTAAATTCAATATCTTGCATATCACGATAATGTTTTTCTAACTGAATACGAATATCATCAAGTTGTTTAAATATTTCAGGCATTACTTCTTCCATAGCTAGCATATCTGAACCTTGTGCATTTTTACTTTTAATAGTTAAATGCTGTGGAGTTCGAATTCCTGCTACTACATCTTCGCCTTGTGCATTAATAAGGTATTCGCCATAAAATGTATTTTCGCCAGTTGATGGGTCTCTTGTAAAGGCAACACCTGTTGCGCAATCATCACCCATATTACCAAACACCATTGCCTGTACATTTACCGCAGTACCCCATTCATCTGAAATAGAATTTAATGCACGATAAGTTTTAGCACGAGGTATTTGCCAAGATTTAAATACCGCAGATATAGCACCCCATAGTTGTTTATATGGGTCTTCTGGAAATTCTTCACCTAATTCTTTTTTAACTAAGTTTTTATAATCTTTAACCAATTCTTGTAAATCACTAGGTTTTAATTCTGTGTCCAGTAAGACACCTGCTACATCTTTTCTTGCTTCTAGTAATTCTTCAAATAAATGGTGGTCAACATTTAATACCACATCACCATACATTTGAATGAAACGACGATATGAATCCCAAGCAAATCTTGCATCACCTGTTTTTTCTTGCATTCCTTTTGTAGATTTATCATTAAGACCAAGGTTTAAAACCGTGTCCATCATACCAGGCATTGAAACCCTTGCCCCTGAACGAACAGAAAACAGCAATGGATCTTTTTCATCGCCAAATTTATTGCCTGTTATTTTTTCAATTTTTTTAATGCCGTCTAGAACTTGTTGTTCAAGTTCATTAGGAAAAGATTTATCGTTACCATAATAGTGAGTACAAACCTCAGTAGTGATTGTAAAACCTGGGGGCACTGGTAAACCAATCGAGGACATTTCAGCTAAATTAGCACCCTTGCCCCCTAATAATTCACGCATATCAACACGACCTTCTGCTCTACCATCACCAAATGAATATGCCCATTGTGTCATTATAATTCTTTCCTTCATTAAAATTTTTTAACAATAGGAACTTACAATATTATTAAATTAAAAACAATATAAAATATACAATTGAACGGTTGATTAATCAGACATATAACATAACAATAACTAATTATAGTTTATAAAAATAATCTATTGTTTATCCTTCAATAATATCAAAATTAGCAACAGATGAAGCAGTCTCTATAATTTTGCCAAGTATGTTTAAACGATTAGAACGAATTAATTCATTATCATCATTTACCATTACATTTTCAAAAAAATTATTTAATGCAGGAGCAAGCGATGCAAGAATTGAAACGGATTTTTTAAAATCTTCGTTTTCTAAGGATTTCTTTAAATCTATGCTAGATGAATTAAGTAATGTATATAAATTCTTTTCTGAATCATCATTAAGTAATTCCTCATCTACATCAAAGAATTTTAAATTTTTAAATTTATCAGTAATATTTTTAGCTCTTGTATAATTTGCTTTTACCTGAGAAACAACATCTGAATTATTTGATAATTCTTCGGCTAGCTTTACTTTGGCTGGTAAATTATTTTTTATACCAGTCGCAATAACAGCAGAAATAAAATCGTGTCGTATGCCTTGTGATTTAAGGTGTGATTTTATCCTGTCCGAAAAGAATGATAATAAATCATTTGTGATATCATTACAATTAATGTTTAATTCAGCAAACGATTTTTGATGATTAAGTATCAATTCTGATAAATCAATACGTAAATCATTTTCCAAAATTATACGAATTATACCCAACGCACAACGACGAAGAGCATATGGGTCTTTTGAACCTGTTGGTTTTTCATTAATTAACCAAAATCCAACCAGAGTATCCAGTTTTTCAGCAATAGCAACAGATATAGAAACTCCATCTGTTGGAATATTATCATTCAAACCTTGTGGTTGATAATGTTGTTTTATCGCATTTGCAACCACTTTGCTTTTACCTTGTTCTATAGCATAATATGACCCCATAATACCTTGTAATTCGGGGAATTCAAAAACCATTTCAGATACTAAATCACATTTACATAATTCAGTAGCAAGTTTGGTATCATTTTCACTAGCTCCTATATCCCTAGCAATATCCTGTGCTAATGATTTCATTCGCTCAGTTCTATCATAAACTGAACCTAGCTTAGCGTGAAAAGTCATTTTTCTTAACTTAGGTAAAAGCTCTTCCAAGTTTATTTTTAAATCATTATGATAGAAAAATTCACTGTCGGCTAGTCTAGCACTTAATACTCGTTCATTACCTGATATAATTGCCTGACCACCATCAGATGCCTTAATATTTGCAATAGTTGCAAAATAAGGTGCAAGATTACCTGTATTATCCTCAAAAACAAAGAATTTTTGATGTTCACGCATTGATGTAATTAAAACTTCTTTGGGTAATTTCATAAATCTTTGTGCAATATTACCAATTAAAACAACAGGCATTTCCACCAATCCAACAACTTCATTTAATAAAGAATTATCTTGAATAAGAGTTATACCTTTTTCATTAGATAGTTTATTTAATTGATTTAAAATACATTCAAGACGAACTTTACGATTTGGAATTATATCAATTTTTTGTAATTCTTGTTCATAGTTATTCGCATTAACCACAATATCATTATTTGATAAAAATCTATGTCCTGTTGTTTTATCAGTATATTCAATTTCAGTCATATCATATTTAAATGATGAGTTTATTTTTTTATCCCCGAAAACTGCAACTATTCTTCTTAATGGGCGAATAAATCTAAAGTTAGAATTACCAAAACGCATTGAATTACTCCAAGAAATCCCACTTATAGAACTATTAATAATTTCAGGTAATATATCTTGTGTTGGCTGTCCTATTTTATTTATAACAGCATAATAAACTTTACCTTTATCTGTATCTCTTAATTCGCAATCTTTTATACTTAACTCAACAGATTTAAAAAATCCGTCTAATGCTTGTTGTGGAGATTTTTCCTTTGGACCTTTTATTTCTTTTTTAATATCTGGTTGTTTTTCAGGTAATCCTTTAATTATCAATGCCAAACGACGCGGTGTAGAATAAGAAAGTGCTTCGCTAAATTCTAATGAATTTTCTTTTAATCCATTGACTATATTTTTAAAAAAATTATTTTCAGCAGATTCTTGAAACCTAGCAGGAATTTCCTCAGTAAGTAATTCAATCAATAAATCAGTCATTATTTATTTTCCAAATTTTTAATATATTGTTCACAACAAGCTTTTGCTAAATCACGCACACGAGCAATATAGCTTTGTCTTTCTGTTACAGATACAACACCTCTTGCATCAAGTAAATTAAACATATGTGATGCCTTCAAACAATAGTCATATGCTGGCAAGACTAGCATTGCTTGCAAGGCATTTTTACATTCTTTTTCTGCATCAACAAAATGGCGAAATAACATATCTGTATTTGCAACTTCAAAGTTATATTTTGAATATTCAATTTCTGATTTATGATAAACTTCACCATATTTCATTGTTTCATTAAATTGTAAATCATAAACATTGTCAATACCTTGAACATACATTGCAAGTCGTTCCAATCCATAAGTAAGTTCCGTCGATACTGGTTTACAATCAAACCCTCCTACTTGTTGGAAATATGTAAATTGAGATACCTCCATACCGTCAATCCAGATTTCCCAACCCAATCCCCAAGCACCAAGAGTTGGACTTTCCCAATCATCTTCTACAAATCGAATATCGTGTTTTTTAACATCAATACCAATTGCTTGTAATGAGCCAAGATATAATTCTTGTGAATTTTCAGGTGATGGTTTCATTAATACTTGATATTGGTAATAATGTTGCAATCGATTTGGATTATCACCATACCTGCCATCGGTTGGACGACGCGAAGGCTGTACATATGCACACTTCCATTCATCAGTTCCCAAGCTTCGCAATATGGTTGCCCAATGAAAAGTACCGGCACCAACTTCCATATCGTATGGTTGCAAAATTACACAACCGTTATCTGCCCAATATTTATGTAAATTAAGAATAATATCTTGAAATGTATTTTTAATCATTATGAAATAATATACTTATTACCTAGTTTTTTCAACTAAGAAATCTTTAAATAACTGTACTTTTTGAACTTTTCGGTATTCTTCGGGGTAAATAATATATATATCAAATTCTGGGCCTTTTTCGTTAGGTAAAACCCTTTGTAATGTACCAGGTAGATTTTCCATAAATTCAGGTAATGAAGCGATTCCAGCACCTGAACGAGCCATTCTGTACATACCATGTAAATTATTAATTGCCAAATAAGGTCTTAATTGTGTGTATTCTTGTGCTCCAATTTTTAAAAGCCAATTAAAATCAATATCATTATCTTCATATAATGTTTGATCATATATTATTAAATTGTGTTTAATAAGATCTTGTTTTTTAGTAGGTGTACCTTTTGTTTCTAGGTATAATGGTGAAGCATATGCATAAATATTACCGTGTAATATTTTTTTCTGAATTAATCCAGATGAAGTGGCTGGATGATACGATACAGCAATATCAGCTTCTAACATTGCTAAATCCATTTGATTTTCTGTACAAATTACATGACATTCTATATCTGGATATTTTTTCTTGAATTCTTGCATCATTGGCGACAACCAAACAGAACCAAGAGAAACAGTTGTATTAATTTTTAATATACCGCTTGGTGAATCTTTATTTTCCACCAATCTTTCCTGAGCTTTTTTTATTTTTTCAAATATTTCCTTAGCCGTATGATATAAAATCATACCCTGTTCGGTTAATATAATTCCCCTTGGGTGACGATGAAACAAGATTGCACCAATACTGTCTTCTAGTGAAGAAACCTGACGTGATATTGCTGACTGACTAAGATTTAATTTTTTCATAGCACTTGTAAAACTACCTGTTTCAGCAACCATATAAAAAGTTTTTAATCTGTCCCAATCAAAGTCCATATTTTTCTCAATTCAAAATATTCTTATAATATTTTATATAATACACAATATTTATATTTTGTACATACTAACATTTTTCATTTTGTAATTATATTATTCTTATGCATAATATAATTACTTATTTATAGCGGGAAAATGTTGTAAAGATTATTAAATAAAATTTAAGGTGATATTATGAAACAAATTAAAATTGACAATATAGATCTAAAAATACTAGAAATATTACAAAAAAATGGTAGGATTAGTAACTTAGAACTATCTAAACAAATTGGATTGTCACCACCACCTTGCCTACGTCGTCTTAAAATACTAGAAGAAGCAGGTTATATAGAATCATATCAAGCTAATTTATCAGATTCCAAACTTGGATTTAATGTAGTTGTTTTTGTTTTTATAACATTATCATCACAACAAGAATATATATTAAATAAATTGGAAAAAGATATTGCAAAAATTGATATGATTAGAGAAAGTTATATAATTTCAGGCGAATTTGATTTAATTTTAAAAGTTGTTGCAAAAGATTGGGAACAATATAATAGAATGCTCACTAGATATTTAACAAATAATAAAAATATTGTTAATATTCGTTCTTCATTAATGATAAAAAAAATAAAATAAAAGTATAAAAGTTGCTGATTTGATATCTAATGATTTATAATTGATATTAACGACTAAGCTTAGCTAAATTATACAAAACTTTACTTAACAATGTATATTCTTTATTACCAGATTGTTTTAAAGTTTTTTCTGCTTGTTGCAAGTGCTTAATACATTTAAATAAATTAACTTCTGATATTTTTTGAACTTGTTGCTTGTATTCATTCACCCTTTTAAAAAAAACACCTCGGCTTATATCTTGTAATGTTTTTCCATTTTTCATATCAATTTTTGCTCGATGCAATTTCATATAATGTGTTGAAATAATTCGCAAACAAGCAATTCCTGTATTTTCTTGATTAATAGAACTATATAAATATTCATCAATTCCTTTAAAATCACCAGAAGCAACAGAATACACCAAGTCATCAATCTTGTATTCAGACGAATCTATCATGCATTTTTTTACATCATCTAGTGATAATGTTTTATTAGTTCCTGCATATACAATTAATTTTTCTATTTCCATTCTTGTAAGTGCTCTGTCTGACCCCATATTTATAATCGCCCAATTAAACGCATCTTTGTCCATTGAAATATTATTTTCTGTCATAGCTTGTCTTAATAACATAGCAATAGATTTATCATCATCTTTATAACAAGGCAGAGCAATTAATTTTTCGTGTTCTTCAAATATTTTTCTTAAAGGCGAAGCAGGTTTTAATTCATCAGCTGTACATATTAAAATTGCATCAGTTTCAATATCACTAAAATTTTTAACTGCACTTACTGATTTATCATTGCAGTCTGTTAATATAATAAGGTGCCTACCACCAGTTAATGAAACTTGTTGAGCAAATCCTGATATTAATCCATTATCACTTGATACATCATCGCCTAATAATCTTGTTGTATTAAAATCGTCATTTTTATCAAGACCTAAATTATTAATAATTTTTTCTTGTCTTTCTTTGCCCATTCCTCTATCAGGACCATATAATAATATACCTATTATATTATTGGGAATGTTTTTTATATAATCGTCAACCTTGTAGGATTGTATTTTCATTTTTTTAAAATTCCATTTTCAAAAATATGCCCTAACCTTAAAATTGCTGATTGTCCTGCAATTGACAAAGCACGGCGAATAGCATCTTGCTTAGAAACTTCTGTTAAATAAGATGTTGTAGATGATGAATAGTTAGCAAAACCTATCGTAGAAAAACTAGTTATCACTTCCCCAGAACCAGTTATATCAACTAAAACAAAATTCACATTAACATTTATTTGTTTTCGAGTAATTGAGTTGTCATTACCAATTGCTAAGTTTTTTTCTGTATGATTTAGATCAGCTTCTAATCTATATTTTAGATTATTATCTGTATTAATACCAGCCTGTAAAACATTATGTAAATAAACCCCATTTTGTCCATCAATACTTGCAATATAAACTGAATTTATTTCATTGATAGTTGATTGACTGTATAATGGAGTCATTTTCAAATTATCTATATTAACACAAGCAGTGGTTAATACTAATAAAATAAATAAAGCAAAATATTTTTTAAACAACAATATTCACAATCTTTCCTGGAATCGCAATTACTTTTTTGGGACTACTATCACCTATAATTCGTTTTACACTGTCAAGTTCAAGAGCTATTTCAATCATTGTGTCTTTATCCACATCAGGTGAAATATTTATCTGACCACGTAATTTACCGTTTACTTGAACCCCTACTGATATTTTTGAATCAGAAAGTTTTGACTCATCATAATCAGAATATGAAACCGATAATATCGAGTTTTCTTTACCAATTATGCTCCATAATTCTTCGCATAAATGCGGAGTGATAGGCGACAACATAATAATAAGATTTTCCAATGCAAACTTTAAAATTCGGTTATCGCTATTTGTTAATTTTGCCTGTTCAATATCATTTGTCAAAGAACGAATATGGGCAATCGCACGATTAAAGCCAAGCTCTTCAATTGTATCAGACACTAACTTAAGGGTTTTATGAACCTTTATTTCTAAATCGACACCAGCATCTGATAAATCACTATTTTCATCAATATCTTTAATCTTTTTTAAATTATTTTGGACTAAGCGCCAAATTCTTGAGACATAACGCCAACAGCCTTCAATTCCTGATTCCGTCCATTCCAAATCTCTTTCTGGTGGACTGTCTGAAATCATAAATAACCTTGCCGTATCAGCACCATATGTTGCAATGATATCATCTGGATCTATAACATTCTTCTTGGACTTGGACATTTTAATTGAACGGCCAACTTTGATTTCCTCGTTTGTGTCTTTATAATATGCTTTATCACCCTTTTTGATAACATCATTTGTATTAATCCATTCACCATTTTGATTTTGATATGTTTCGTGACAAACCATACCCTGTGTAAACAATCCTTCAAATGGTTCAGAAACATTATGATAACCACATTTCTTTAAAGCACGGTTAAAGAACCTTGCATATAACAAATGTAATACAGCGTGTTCAATACCACCAATATATTGGTCAACAGGCAACCATTTATTAACTTTTTCTTTACTAAATGCTTCATTTTTATTGTTTGCGTCAACAAACCTTGCATAATACCAACTACTTTCAAAAAATGTATCAAATGTATCAGTTTCACGCACAGCATCTTTATCACAATTTGGGCAATTTGTTTTTTTCCATAATGGATGATGTTCAAGTTGATTACCAATCTTATCAAATTTTACATCTTGTGGTAATTTAATTGGTAAATCCGATTCTTTTACAGGAACAACACCACAACTATCACAATGAACAACAGGTATAGGACAACCCCAATATCTTTGTCTTGAAACACCCCAATCCCTTAGTCTATAAACTATTTCAGATCTACCTTTATTTAATTCAACTAACTTAGAAATAGCTTTTTGTTTTGCTTGTACTGAATCAAGCCCATTTAAAAAATCAGAATTGAATATGATTCCATCACCTGTAAAAGCTTCATCAGCTATTGCAAATATATCTGCATCTTCGTTTTTAGGTAAAACAACGGGTTTTACATTTAAATCATAAATTCTTGCAAAATCTAAATCTCTTTGATCGTGAGCTGGACAACCAAACACCGCACCAGTTCCATAATCCATAAATACAAAATTTGTAACAAATACAGGTATCTTAATATTTTTATCAAATGGATGATAGACTAATATTCCGGTATTAAAGCCTTTTTTCTCGCCTTTTTCTATTTCTGCCTCAGATGTACCAGTTGCATTACATTGTTTTATAAATTCTTGTAATTGTGAATTATCTTGGCTAATTTTTTCTGTTAGTGGATGACCTATGGCAAGCCCAATAAAACTAGCACCAAATAAAGTATCGGGTCGTGTTGTAAAAACATCAATTGCATCACCCATATCTGTTTCAAAATTTACTATTGCACCTGTTGATTTATTAATCCAGTTTTCCTGCATAATACGGACTTTTTCAGGCCAACGATTTAATGATTTTAATCCCTGTAATAAATCATCAGAAAAGTCAGTAATTCTTAAAAACCATTGTGAAAGCTTTCGTTTTTCAACAACAGCACCAGTTCGCCAACCTTTTCCATCAACAACTTGTTCATTAGCTAGAACGGTATTATCAACTGGATCCCAATTTACAACTGCTTCTTTACGATATGCCAAATCGTTTTTAAGAAAATCCAAGAACATTTTTTGTTCAAATTTATAATAATCTACCTCACAAGTTGAAATCTCGCTATTCCAATCAATACTTAATCCCAGTTTTTTAAGCTGTTTTTTCATTGTGGCTATATTTTCTCTGGTCCAAACTTGTGGGTGGACATTGTTTTCAATAGAGGCATTTTCTGCGGGTAAGCCAAAGCTATCCCAACCCATAGGATGTAAAACATCAAAACCTTTTAGCCTTTTGAATCTTGCAACAACATCGCCCATAGTATAATTACGAACATGTCCCATATGTATTCTTCCGGATGGGTATGGAAACATTTCCAAAACAAAATACTTTGGACTATCATCATCTTTTACAACGAAAGAATTATTTTCTTCCCATTGTTTTTGATATTTTTGTTCTATTTCCAGAAAATTATAACGACTAGACATATTTAATAACCATATGCTTATTAATTTGTGTTATCTTCTTGATACAATTCTCGTGCTCTTTGTAATATGGCATCAGAAATTGCTTTTGCCGTATTTTTTGAAACAGATTGATTTACCCAATTTCCATTTTGTTTTTTTCGTTTGTAAACATTAACACGAACGCCTGTTACATTTAGATCAGCAGAAATAACAATAACTGATATTTTAGTCTGTTCAGTAGCAATATTATTCATACTAACCCATTCGGTTTGTAATATTCCAGATTCTGTGACAATTTTTTCCAACGGATGAACTGATAATGTATCAAGTGAAGCACGCCATAAATAAGCATTAATTTTAATATTATTATCTTTTAAATCGGTTTTTTTCCCACCCAATGCATTCCCCAAGCCAAACAAAGAACCATGTTCATCAGTTTGTTTTTGTGCTTTCGTTCGGTTGTCAACAGGTTTCACATCAATACCATCTGTACAAGCAGATACCAAAAATATGGTAATGATTAACGGTAATATTTTTTTCATTTTTTGCTTCCTTTATTAAAGAATGAATAATTTTTTATAATAAAACATATTCATTAAAATACAACAATAGGCCAATAATAATCAAGCCAATTATTCAAATATATTATTTTACCTATTAATTATTTATATTTAATAATTTATTAATAATAAAAATTTAACTAAAAGTTAATAAAAAATGGGGGACAGTTTCCTGTCCCCCATATTTTAAACTGATTAAGTCAGTCAAACAATCATTCAAATTAGAATGAGATGTTTGTACCAACTAATTGAGTTTTCTTATCACCTTCTTTTTGTTGCTCTACGAACACATCAAGACCAGAAGCAACTGCATAACTAGCTGTAATTACAGAGTTTCTTGTTTTAGCAGCATCAATTGTTGTAGTTTTACGAGAGTAACCAAGAGATACTTTACCTGCAGTGTAAGCTACACCCCAACGAATTTGCTTCTGATCAAGTATAGCTGTATTTGTTGTTTTGTCTGTACCTCTAGAGTAAGAAACAGCAAACGCACCTTTAGACAATTGGATACCCCAAGATGAATCTCTAGCTACGTCAGTTAAGTCAAGAGTATTAGCACCTAGACCTTCTTTGAATGAACCATAAGCAGCTTTTACACCTACACCAAAAAACTGACCAGAGTAGTGAATAGCATAAGATTTAGCGCTTTTATCACCAAATTCCATAGTGTAAGCAGCTGATAATCCATTAAATACTGGAGTTTCATAAGACAAACCTTTTGTAGTATTTTTATGACCTGCAACAGCAGTTATGTTACTATCAATACCATTACCAACAGCTAATGAGCTAGCACCATGTGATTTAGAAGCATATGCTTGTTTACCCATTGTAACTTTACCAAATGAACCTGATACAAATGAACTAACTTCGTGGTAAGCTTTTTGACCTTCTGTAAACGTACCAGGTGTAATTACACCACCACCTGAGGCAATGGGATCGCCTACCCCAGTACCAACCGCACCGCCGTCCTTATCCTCAAAACTCGCAGCAGCTTTTACATGAAGAGTAGTAAACTCTCCTTGTGTAGTTTGAGTATGTGAATCAGCAGTAGTTTTTGCTTGACCTTCAAAACCAAGTGTGTAAGTTGCACCGAAAGTTAAACCGTTAGACGCAGTTTTAGAACCAGAGAAATAAACTTCTGTTTCAGTGAATTGGCTTTTTCCGATTTCAGATGCAGTTTTGCTATCTTTTACATTTTTGTATGCAGATATAACATAACCTGAAACATCAGCAGCAAAAGCTGAGCCGGCAAACGCCAATGCAGATGTAGTTAATAATACTTTTTTCATAATAATTTCCTTTTATTAAAAAGTTTAAGTTAAGAGTGTTTGCAAACACCCCCCAAAATAAAGTTAAATAAATTATTTTAATTTAATTCTATTTTAAGGAGTCATATAATCACCATTGATCATACGACATAAATACATTTATCAACATCAACAAACAATTACAAATAGATTCAAATAATAATATTACAATAAAATAAGATGTGTGATATTTTTGCAACATTGATATTGAAAACTCAATGTAAAAAACAATCATATCTTAAAACTAAATTGATAGACAAATTATGATTTAATTAATATACTATGTATTTATAATGAATATTAATATCACAAAAGAATTGGCACGAAGATATGGTAAATAAGCAAAATTTCATCGCAACTATAATGTTTTTATTATTATTCTCTACATTTATATTAAATTATGATTTATTTAATATGTTTTTTGCTCACGTTGATACTCGTGAATTGATTTATGTTGCAATACTTAGTGCAATCTCATTAATAGGATTTATCGCATTATATAATGAAAAACAAACTGAGTCATCATACAAAATTACAAAATTATTTATATTAATTGGTGTATTAACTATTATAACAGCACCATTTAAAGAATACCCTATTGGTTCTTTGATAGGTAATTATCAACAACAATTCAACAGTATGTCATTATTTATAATTGCTCCGGCCATAATCAAAATAACCGATTATTTAAAAACAAAAAATAATCATATTGTTGAAATAATGGTGGTTTTATTCATAATATTTCGTGTCGCTTTTGAATTAGTTTTTCCAAAAAGAATAACTTCTTCATATGATTTTATGGCATTTACAGGTTTATTTGGTCTCGCAATTATTGCGCCGACAATAACAAAAGATTTTTTAAACAAATTAAACATTGCAAAAATTATTGGAGCAATTTGTGCTTTATTAATGGTTTTATTATCAGAAAATCGCACCTCAATTGCCGTATTAATTATAATTCCCATATCTGTAATAATATTTAACTACCTATGTAAAAAAATTGTTAACAAAGAAAATACATATAAAATAAATCAAATAATACCTGTTAGTTTATTAATATTATCTACAGTTTTTATTTTATTAGGAAGTATGTTAAATATATTTTCTGATGCTAATTTTACAAATTCTCTATGGCAAAGAGGAATATTTTTACAATCGGCAATCGAAGGGTTTGACTTAAAAACATTATTAATTGGAAATGGTTGGGGTTCAGCAAATAATTTAATTTTAGACAATGTTTGGCAAGATGGAATAACAACAACAAAAAATAATTTAATAAGTCCAAACCTAAGTAATTTGATTAAAGGTCTTGGTCTTAATCATATACATAACGAGTTATTTGAATACTTAATAAGTGGTGGTGTTATTATAGCTACGTTGTATTGTGCAATATGGTATAAAATATCAAAATATGCAAAAAACAATATTATAACTATTATTATACTATCGGCAATAACAGTACTATATTCCACTTGGTTCACATTTGTTGGTGATATTGTTTTATTTATTGTTATGCTTGCACTAATTGCAAATAAAGCTAGTACAAAACAACTACAAAAATCAAAATATACAACAATCACATATATATATGTATCATTTACTTGTATAATTTTGTTTATATTTAACGCTTTTATTTACAGTCCTTATATAAATAAACTCAATAGTAAATTACCAGAGCAATTATTTTATGGTTCATTTTATAGTGCTGAAAAAACTGGCTTTATACCCGAACAAAAAATTCTAAGAGTAAAGGTATTAAAAACATTAAAAAAAATAAATGATAGTGAACCAATTTCACAACAACAAATTACATTAATGATAGATTCCCTTGACACATTAAAGAAAAAAGCCATTGAAGGAAACAAAAGAGCAATATTTGAAGTAAATACTTTATACCAAATATTATTTACTTATTATAAATCAAACAAAGGTATCGAACAAATCCGTAGACGAGAATTTAACAATTGGGCAACTGCTGTACTGCTAGCTGATGAAGCATTTAAAAACCGTCCAGAATTAGCAATATCATATTTGCATTGGCATACTGCTTTAAATTTTGATCAAGCTGTTGATGAAGTTACAAAAAGAATGCTAATCCGTAACCCTAATAATGCCGTTGCACTGTATTATCGTGGTTTATTATTTAGAAAACACAAAAATAATTTAGGAGAAAAAATGCTAAAAAAATCTTTCGAGCAAAATATTACAAGGTATCAACGAGTTAAACAAGAAATATATGAAAAATACAAACAATATTTAGATCCAAAATACAGATAAAAACAAGAAATGAATGAATAATATTATGGCATACAAAGATTTACGTAACTTTATAGAAAAATTAGAGCAAGATGGTGATTTAATAAGAATAAAAACTCCTGTTTCAACACATCTAGAAATGACAGAAATCCAAACAAGAGTAATTCGCGATAAAGGACCTGCTATATTATTTGAAAATGTAATTAAACCTGATGGAACAAAATCTAGTATACCAGTGTTAGTTAATTTATTCGGTACAACAAATCGTGTTGCACAAGGGATAAACCGAAATCCGTCTGAATTAAGGCAAGTGGGCGAAGAATTGGCAATGATGCGTCAACCAGAACCACCAAAGGGAATAAAAGATAGCGCGAGATTTATTAAGCTAGCAAAAAATATCTTAACAATGAAACCAAAAAACGTTAAATCAGCACCTGTGCAAGAAATTGTATTAACAGGCGATGATATAGATTTAAATAAATTACCCATACAAGGTTGTTGGCCAAACGAGCCAGCACCACTTATTACCTGGGGAATTGTTGTAACACAAGGTCCAAATCCAAAAAAAGATAAATGTGATGATTTTAATTTAGGTATTTACCGAATGCAACAATTAGGTAAAGACAAAACAATAATGCGTTGGTTAAAACATCGTGGGGGATCACAGCATCATTCCCGTTGGAAAGAAAATAAATCTGAGCCCCTGCCTTGTGCTGTGGTAATTGGTACAGACCCAGCAACAATTATCGGAGCTGTAACACCTGTTCCTGATACACTAAGCGAATATCAATTTGCAGGACTATTAAGGGGGAAATCAACTCAACTAGTAAAATGTAAAACTAATGATATAAAAGTACCAGCAAACGCAGAAATAGTATTGGAAGGTTATGTTTCACTAGACCATTATGAAGACGAAGGTCCTTATGGTGATCATACAGGTTATTACAACAGTGTGGAAAAATTCCCTGTATTTACTTGTACTGCAATTACAATGCGAAAAGACCCTATATATTTATCAACATATACATCAAGACCACCTGATGAACCATCAGTACTGGGCGAAGCATTAAATGATGTATTTGTGCCACTTATCCAACAACAATTTCCTGAGATATCCGATTTTTGGTTACCGCCAGAAGGGTGTTCATACCGAATTGCCGTAATATCAATAAAAAAAGCATATGCCGGACACGCAAAACGCGTAATGATGGGGGCTTGGTCATATCTGAGGCAATTTATGTACACAAAATGGTTGATTGTAGTTGATGAAAATATTGATGCTAGATGTTGGAAAGATGTATGGTGGGCAATATCAACAAAAATGGATCCAGCTCGTGATATAACAATACTGGAAAACACACCTATTGATTATTTAGATTTTGCAAGTCCGGAAAGCTCACTCGGTTCAAAAATAGGACTAGATGCAACGGATAAAGTGTACCCTGAAACTCACCGTGAATGGGGTAATGAAATGTATATGGAACAATCTATTATCGATAAAATAAACGATATCTGGGAAGACACAGGACTGCCTCCAGAATCAAAACAAAATATTTGGAAAAAATAATTTGTATTTTATTATAGTAATAATATAATGAATTATATAAAATGAACATAAAATAGAAAAAGGATTCAAAATGCATATCATTGGAATTAATCTTTCAAATAATCCTGAGAGCATCAATTTAAACTTATTAAATAAAGTTTGTGCTAACATAAAAGCCGAAGTAATAGATTTTTCTCTGATAGATTTCCCAATGTTTAAAATAGGAGAAAAAACACCAAAAAATCTAATTAGTTTGTGTGAAAAAATAAAATCAGCTGATAAAATAATATTTTCAAGTCCCGAATATAATGGTTCATATTCTTCATTTGGTAAAAATGTACTAGATTGGATATCAACACAGGGAAATTATGACGGAGTAAAAAAACAAACCCCGCTATTTGGCAAAAATATATTTATAATGTCCGCTTCACCTGGACCACTAGGTGGAATTCGCTGTTTACCTTTATTACAGATTTTACTATCAGAATTAGGTTGTGTAATAAATGGTTCTTTTGCGACAACAGGCGGATATAATGATAAATTTGATTACACAAATGTATTTAAATTAACACAGAATTTTAAGAATACATAATGATAGATTATAAACAAATATTTTATATTTTAGGTCTTTTGCTGATTCTTATGGGACTAGCAATGCTTGTCCCTGCTATCGTGGATATTATTTATAATAATAAAGATTGGGAAGTATTTGTTTTATCATCAGCAATAGCTATATTTTTAGGCGGTTTAATGTCAATTCCAACACGTGAAGCGGGTGGAAATTTAAATAAAAAAGAACTATTAATTTTAATTCCACTTGCTTGGATTATGATGCCTAGTATTGCCACATTACCAATTTATACTTCTGAACTAGAATTAAGCTTTACCGACGCATACTTTGAATCTTTTAGTGGAATGACAACAACAGGGGCAACTGTTTTAAGTAATCTTGATAATGCTCCACCTGGGATATTACTATGGCGTTCTATCTTGCAATGGATGGGCGGTATCGGTATTGTTATTATGGCATCGGGTTTATTACCAATAACACAAGTGGGTGGAATGCAATTATTACAACTAGAATTTGATTCTAGAATGGAAAAAATCTTGCCACGAACAGCACAATTATCACTAGTTATTGTATTATTATATTCGACAATGACACTAGTTTGTGCATTTTTATATTTTATATTTGGAATGAGCGGTTTTGATGCAATTAATCATGCAATGACAACCGTTGCAACGGGCGGATATTCAACACACGATTCATCAATAGGATATTTTAACAATAACAAAATATTAATCACTGCAATAATATTTATGATTATTTCTTCTTTTTCTTTTGTAATGATAATAACTACTTTACGTGGTGGAATCGGTGAATTCTTCCGAGATGTACAAGCAAAATGGTTGATTACAATATTAGTGCTCGTGACAACATATATGGTATACAATAACACTGATTTCTTTGACAATATCTATGATAATATTTTACACACTACCTTTACTATTATTAGCTTGATGACTGGTACTGGATACACAACTTTCAATTATAATTTGTGGGGAACAATAACCGCCCCATTACTAGTATTAATTATGATAATGGGTGGTTCGGCAGGTTCAACAACTTGTGGAATTAAAATGTTTCGTTTAAAAATTATGTTTGAAACAATCCATTCGTATCTAAAAAACCTAGTTCACCCCAATGGGGTATTTTTACCTTATTATGGGAAGAAAAGTATTAATCAAGATGTCTCTATTTCAGTAATTGGTTATTTAGTAGTATTTTTATTTACCCTGTTTATTTTCACAATAATATTTTCTGCACTAGGATATGATATTATAACTGCATTATCAGCTGCTTCCTCGGCATTGTCTTGTGTAGGACCTGGAGTTGGTGAAATAATTGGGCCTAATAGTAATTATGGCGATGTTTCAACAGCCTTTAAATGGGTATTTACTGTTGGTATGTTAATCGGTAGATTGGAAATATTCACCGTATTAGTATTGCTAAGTCCATCTTTTTGGAATAAATAATTAATTAATTAATTATCAAGTCTATCCTTAATCTTATCTAGTGCATTAATCCAACTGGTTAAACCACCACTTTCTAATAGTTCTTTATAGCCATCTTGCGTATATGTTCCATCAGTTGCAATTGAACTTCCTATATCTGATAATGATTTATCATTATGTAATTTTGCATATTCAATTGTTCCAATAATATTTTCAAATACAAATGACCTAGACAAGTCTTCATTATAACCTTGTTTAACAAACCATTTAATCATTTCATCATACCAGAAATAAAATGAACCATTAATACACGAAGCAATACTTGCACCATTAAATTCACTTTCTTTATTTAATAAACACAAATTACCTAACAAAGATAATAATTCATTAACTTGTTTATTATCGCCTGGATAAACAGGAACTAAACCACACCTAGATTCAGCACAACAAACAGGTAAAGTACGATAAATATTATCAGTAATATTTAGTGTTGATTTTAACAAATCAATTCCAATACCAGCCATTGCCGATATAACAATTTTTCCATTTGGAATCGTTATTTGTGAAGATAATTCACAAATTTGTTCAGGGCGAACACTAATTATTACAATATCAGAACTATCAATTACAGATTGATTAGAATCTAATACAATACATTGTTGGTTTTTCGCCAGTTCATCAGCATTTTTTTTACCTCTTGGCGATAAATATATTGTATCATTATTTCCACCATTACGCAGTCCTTTAACAGTATAAACGGCAAACATACCAATTCCAATAAAACCTATTTTTTGTGTCATTTATAATCTTTCTATATTATATTAATTGTGTAATTATGCCTTTTATATATTAATTATACAATAAAAAATACTTGCAAAAAAAATATTTAAGATATATACCCTAATTCTTAGTGTAAAAGCCCAAACAGGTTATACCTGCGTAAGCAATTCAACGGTTAGGAGGATTAGTATGACGAATCAAAATAATACCTTCCAACTGGGGATTGCCACGGACAAAAAAGTACCGAGCAAAAACCAAGCGGAAAATAAAGCTTGCAATGCTAAGTTGCCAAATAGTGAATCTGATGAAAACTTAGACTTTTTTATAAAAGAACAAGATATAACATATGCCGGCACACATCTTACAATTGATTTGTGGGGTGCATCAAATTTGGATAACATAGAATTAATAAGAAAAACATTGCAAGATTGTGCCATTACAAGTGGAGCAACAATATTACACGAACATTTACACCATTTCACCCCCAATGGCGGAATAAGCGGAGTATTTGTATTAGCAGAATCGCATATTTCAATTCATACTTGGCCTGAAAGAGGTTTTGCCGCACTAGATATTTTTATGTGTGGAGAAGCTCAACCGAAAAAATCAATCGCCATTTTAAAACAAGCCTTTAAGCCAAAAAATGTTCTGATTAACGACTTTAAACGAGGTGTGACAAATGACTAATAAAAAATGGTACAAAGAAACTCTGCACGAATTTATAAGAGTAGAGTATGCAATAGATAATATCTTATTCCAAGATAAAACAGAGCATCAGGATATGATCCTATTTGAAAATAAAACTTTCGGTAGAATGTTAGCATTAGATGGAGTAATTCAAACAACACAAAAAGATGAACCCTGTTATCACGAAATGTTAACTCACACACCAATACTTTCACACGGAAATGTAAAAAACATACTGATTATTGGTGGTGGTGATGGTGGTATTGCTAGGGAATGTTTAAAACATAAAAATATTAATATTACAATGGTTGAACTAGACAGCTATGTAACAGATTTTTCAAAAAAACATTTGCCAACATTATCAAATGGTGCATTTGATAATGAAAATCTTGAATTAATATTCCAAGATGGCTGTAACTTTGTAAAACAACATAATAATAAATATGATATTATAATTGTTGATTCAACCGATCCAATCGGTGTAGGCGAAGTTTTATTTACCGAAGAATTTTACAAAGATTGTAAAAATTGCTTAACCGAAGGTGGAATATTAGTATCTCAGCAAGGTGTGCCAATGTTACAAGCTGATGAAATTATAAATACAAAGCGTCGTCAAAAATCACATTTTGCTGATGTAAGGTTTTATAAAACTGCAGTTTCAACATATTTCGGTGGATTTATGACACTTGGTTGGGCAACTGATAATACTGAATTACACAAAACTGACTTGCAAACAATTCAAACAAGATTTGAAAAATCAGGCTTAAATAACTTGCAATATTATACACCTAGTGAGCACATAGCTAGTTTTTCATTGCCACAATTTATATTAAACATTTTAAAAAAGGCATAAATATATGCAATCAATTTATAACTATTTAGATAATAATAACCTACAAACACCTTGTTTAGTAATAGATATGGATATTATTCGTAATAAATACAAAGAAATGGAACAAACATATAAAGATGTGAAAATATTTTATGCGATAAAAGCAAATCCGGAAATTGAAATAATAAAAACACTACACGAAATGGGCTCTTACTTTGATGTGGCATCCATAGGTGAAATTAACCGAGTTTTAAATTTAGGGATACCTGCGGAAAAATTATCATATGGAAACACCATAAAAAAAGAAAGTGAAATAGCACAAGCATATAAAAAAGGCATAAAATTATATGCTTTTGACAGTTTAGAAGAGCTTGAAAAAATTGCTCGCAATGCTCCAAATTCTGATGTTTTTTGCCGATTACTAGTAAGCTGTAACGGAGCCCAATGGCCATTGTCTAGAAAATTTGGATGCGAATCACATTACGCAGTAGATTTAATGTTAAAAGCAAAGCAAATGGGACTTAATCCAGTAGGTATATCTTTACATATTGGTTCACAACAAATGAATATGCAAACCTGGAAAGAAGGAATGAAATATGTTCGCCTTACACTAGATTTAATTAAAGAAAAGGGAATATCCTTAAAGATTATTAATCTAGGTGGTGGTATGTGTTCACAATATGAACAACCCATATTATCAACACAAGAATATGGAAAAATTATAATGGATATGGCACATAATATATTTGCCGATATTAATATAGAATTTTTTATTGAACCAGGCAGAGCATTAGTAGCCGATGCCGGTGTAATAGAAACAGAAGTTATATTAACATCATATAAAACAGGGCAAATACACGAACCTGTAAGGTGGGTGTATATTGATTGTGGTATATTAAATGGATTATTTGAAGCATTAGGTGAAGCAATTCGCTACCGATTTGATTGGCAAAACAAAGAATTCGAAACTGAGCCTGCAATATTAGCAGGGCCAAGTTGTGATAGTATGGATATTATGTATGAGAAAAATCCAATTCAATTACCTAAAAATTTAAAGAGTGGTGATAAACTTAGAATAATGTCAACCGGTGCATATACAAATAGCTATGCCAGTGTATGGTTTAATGGTTTTGAACCAATCAAAACATATATAATAAATAAATAATTATATATCATATTTAATAAATATATCATTTTATAAAAATTATTATTGTACTTTACAATTTAATGGTGTAGTATCAAATTATTAATGTTATTTTATTGGGCAATGCTTCATTTAATAATTTTGATATAATACTAAATAAGGGCTGTGCCTCAACAAAATGTTTTATAACCTGATGCTGTGGCACGGTTCTTTTTATATACAGTATATTATTTATATATAATGTCATAAAAATAATAAGAAAAATTGATATATTCAAATACAATTAAAAAGATTAAAACCAATTTATTTATATTAATAAATAAATAATTAATTAGTGTTAAATATTGTATTATATTGGTATTTTATATACATCTCACATATTTTATAATAATATGGTTTAGAATACAAAAAATTGTCTTTTTGTATAAATCATTAAGGAGAATCTAATGCACAAAAAAATAGAATTTAGTGGTGAATACCAAAAATATCTTCCATTTTTATTTCTATATTTTATGCAAAATATTCCTATTACATTTTTAATGAAATTTATGCCTATATACATTAGTAAGCAACAAAATAATATTTTATCTCCTGTTGAAATAATAAATATGCTAAGTGTTATTTTCCTACCTTATTTATTAAGATTTATTTTTTCTCCGATAGTATCAAGTTTTGGTATAAAAAAATATCATTTCAGAATATGGATACTGTTTGCAAATATTGGATATATTGCATCACTGTTATTGTTAATTGACATTAAATCATCATTAAGTCTTAATTTAATGATATCGGCATTATTAATAAATGCTTGTTTTGCTGTTATTCAAGATATAGCTCTTGATGCTAATGCAACAAGGATTTTTACCTCTGTTAAACAACAAAACAATATTTCAACAATTCAACAAATTTTTACACTATCAATTATGCCGGCAACAACATATCTATTATATTTGTTATATGAAAATACACAGAAATTAAATTATGTTCTATTTGTCCTTGTAATTCCATCTTTGGTGGCTTGTTTATTTTTGTTTAAAATGCAAGAAACAACATATAAACCAAAACCGTTGCTACAACAATACAAAGATATTTTTTCATTTTTTAATAAAAAAAATAATTTATTTTTGTTAATACTATCATTTTTCTATTTGCCAACAATAGGCACAATGTATATTCGTCCATATTTATCAATGCAAGGTCATAGTTTTACAGACATAGCAATGTTTATGGATTTATTGCCATCTGTTGTGGCAACTATTACTGTATTATTTGCCCCTAGAATACTACACTTTTTTAAACGCCAAAACGTTGTAATATTTACATACGCTATTAATGTATTAATGTCTTGGTTGCTTACTTATGTGTTCTATTTAAACTATATAAATATTCACACAATGAGTATTATTATGATTATTGTTAGTATATCGTCATCATTATGTTTAATTTCGTTTTTAGCACAATTAATGTCTATTATCCGTCCAAAAAAAGAAGTGATTGATTATTCTATTGCAATATCATCTTTATATTTATTTTCTATGATAACATTTATGTTTTCTGGGGTTATATCTAAATCATATGGAATGTTTGCCTCGTATGTTTCAGTATCTATAATTTCAACAATAGCTTGGATTATAATTATTAAAATAATTAACTTATTTCCTTGGAAAGAACAGGCTCATAAAATATAAAATGAGTTACAATTTTTTAAAAAAACTAAATAATATAATTGATATAGATAGTTTTTTAAACTACTTTCATAAAAATAAAATAATATGTATTGTTATAAAAACATCTGATATTGTAATAGATGAAATAAATACAAAAATCGATATATTATCAGATTCAGAAAAAAAAGCATGTAAATCAAAAAGATTTGATTTAGATAAAAAAAATTCATTTATTAGCTCTTTTATTAAGCGCTATATAATATCAAAAGTAGCAAATATCAAACCACAAGATATTGAATTTAAATATTCAAACAATGGAAAGCCACTATCAAAATATTGTTTTTTTAATGTATCACATAGTAAAGAATATATTATTATTGCCATATACAAAAAAAATAATATTGGAGTTGATATACAAAATTCAACTCCTTATTTATCAGAAAAATATTTTAATAAATCGGAAAAAGATTATATAGTAAAGCATTCAAATTACAATTATGCGATAGCACAAATTTGGGCGATGAAAGAAAGTATTATAAAATGTAATGGATATGGCATTACAGAAGAAAAAATACCAAAATTTAATATAAACAATGAAACTAATCAAATATCTAATAATGAGAAAAATTTTCATACACACGATAATGTCAAATATATTATTAATTACACAAATCACAAAGATGAATATGCTATATGCATTGCATATGAAGAATTAAATTATCCAATGGATAATATTATAAAATATTATTACATTTAAAAACCTATTTCTTTACTGCTATAAAGCCTGCGAAATTATACCACTTCATAAAAATATCAATATCTTTAAAGCCTACTTCTTTTAATATATTAATATTTTCTGAAAAAGATAGTGGTCTTAAAACACCTCTTAAACTTCTAGCTTTATTTAAAATAGCATCATCACTTAATCCGTTTTTCTTTTTCATATCCCAATATAATTCAATCCATATATCTTCAAAGAATGAACTTTCGCCGTGTACTTTTTCCGCAATAATAAAACCACCGCCGTGTTCTAAATCATCGTACACCTTTTTTAAAACTTTGTATCTATCATTTAGCGTCATAAATTGTAAGGTATATAATGAAAGTACCAAACTAGATTTTTTAAAATCTTTCATATTTGTAATATCTTGGTGTTTAAATTCAATATTATTATTTACGCGATTTTCAATTGCTTTTTCAACCATTGAAACACTATTGTCCAAACCTATATATTGAATATTATTTTTATTTTTATGGCGATTGCTTAATAGATTTAATGTTTTACCAGTTGACGAACCTAAATCAAAAATTGTTGAATTATCTTTAACAAACCACTCACTCATATCCAACACCATATTTTGCATATCATCATATATGGGTACACTTTTACGAACATGACTATCAAAAACATCAGCTACCTGTTTTGAAAATTTCCACTCTCCTTGTAAACTTGTTACTAAGTCATCAACTATAATAACTTCATTATAGGTATCTTTTTTAATATCACTCATAAACACACTTTCCTTATAATTAATAAAAACTACCCAAAATTAAAATAAACCCTAATATAAATATCACCCACATTGAAAAATCAAAAAACTTAGGTGTATTTTTTGAGTATTTTGCATATTTAACTCTAAATTTTTCTTTCAAAATCAATTTTTCTTGAATATTAATAAACATTATATTGATAAAATAATAAACTGGCATAAGAATAATTGTATAAATAGAACCCATAGAAACAGCAAAAAAGAAATGGCATAAGAAGTCTTTTGCTAGCATAGGATGCCTTGTTTTTGCATAAATTCCATCTGTTAATAATTTTTTAGGGGCAGAAAAGTTATCTCTCGTAACAGTTAGATTAACTTTAATAGCCTGAAAAGATGTATACATAAATATTAAAGTAAAGATTAATCCATACCCAGACGAAATATATTGCGCTAAATTTTGTGCTTCATATTCACCTGAAATAATATAATCAAATATAGTAGAAAATCTAGGCTGTTTTAAAAAAGGCATAATAAACCATATTATCGAAGAAAATAAACCAGATATATATAATAGTTTACCAACTGTTAGAGGATTTTTTATTTTTCCATCTAATACAATTTTATAAGAAAAATAGTATGGAACAATAAAAAATAACGACGCAATACAAAATAAAATTTGTATTAAAAAATCTTGTGTAAACAATAAATTCATTTTATAACTCTTTCTTTTTTTCAACAACATATAAACAAAACTTGGTTGCAAAATATGATTTAAATATCCCTAAATTAAATATACACATCCATTTATAATTTTTAATCTTACTAGAAAATATAATCCTAAAAATATTATCTTTACTTATAATATTAAAGTTATTTTCTGCAAAAAAGTGTTCTATTTTTTTACCTAAAATACCATGTACTTTTACACCTTCTACACCCGTATATGTAATTGGATTACGATTATCATATTTTGCAGCATCTGAATCTACTAAATCAATTATTAAAATACAATTATCAAAATGTTTATTCAAATACTGTAATATTTTTTTCTTTTTATCACTATCTATAATATTAAATGTGTTTTGAATAATTACTATATTTAAATCTTTTTTATTTTTAGATTTGGGTAACGAAAAATTATCATTTACATCAAAATAATTCTTGTTAATAGCAGAATAATCATCATAAAAATCTGTTTTTTCTAGGCAATCTTTTTTTACATTAAGTAATGTTTTCGTATCACATTCCGTATAAATAACATTTTCTGATAACAATTCTTTAATACGAATAAATCTGCCTGTAAATCCACAATGAATATCCCATATATTTATTTTTTTATCTGAATTGTTGTGAATTATTTTTTTAATATTTTTATCAACGTAATTTGAAACTGTTGTGGTACAAGCTCCGCAACTAAAACTCATTTTTTCTTTGTGTTTTGAAGGTGTTATTTGATTTAAAATAGACTTTCCTACAATATCATCAAAACTAGTAATATCAGCATATTTAGAAGATAATGTTTCCGCATAAAATAGTGCTATTTTATCCATTACATTTTTCATTTTAATGACTCTTTACATACAAATACAAAATTATCATTGTTTTTTATTTTATTTATATATTCATCTATGTCTATGTAATCAGCAACAAATCCAATTCCTTTTTTATTTTGATTGTTCAAAATCATCATAGCAGTAAATGCACAACATTGTGCTGTTGCCAAAGCGGTATCTTTAATATATATAGTTTTTTTTGTATTATTTTCTTTTCCATTTAAATGACAATCAATAAAACCTGTATAATCACTAGTATATTTTCGTTTGCCTAAGTTTAAACTCCATTTCATAAGCTTAGCAGAAACATTTTGAAATGGACGAAGAATAGTAATTGCTAGAAAAATTATTGCAAAAGTTTTAAAATCAAGTAATCCGATATAAGAAGTTATTTTTACATTTGAATATCTTTCCACTAGTTTATTTATAGTGAAATTACGATGTTTCATACACAAACTACTACCTAAAAAATTATTTGGTTTATAGCGAAGAAATGATTTATAAAATGGTATATCAAACCATTTACCCAAATAATAGCCTGAACCCATTTTGTTAAGTACATGCCATATAATATCTTGTGTTGATGACAAGCTCCATTTTTCATAAGCTCCAACAAATACATTTACACTATCAATATTTTTATTTTTTTCCAGAATATTATATAAAAATATTTCTGAAAGCCCCGGAATAACTCCTGCTGTTGTAAGAAATGTTTTATTATAATTACTGATTAATTTTTTATCATAAATAATATCATTTAAATCTTGATACCCACCTGCATCTACAAAATTAACATTTGCTTTTAATATAAGTAGTGCAATATGTTTAAAAAATTTGTATGATGGTCCTGTACAATTAATAACACAGTCATATTTTTCAAGTTGTTTATAATTTATTTTAAAAATATCTTTGGAAATTATTTTACAATTTTTAAATATGGATTTTTCTTTAGTGGGTGGTTTTCTACTCATAATACTAATTTTAATATTATTGTGAATAGATAGTATTTTAACTATTCTTTTTCCTATATCACCTGTACCACCAATTATTAAAACTTGCATTTATCTAATCCTTTATAAAATCTAAGCTATCAACAAATTCATTTAAATGAGTATAAATACACATATGCCCACCGCTAGTAAGAATAAATTCATAATCTTGATAATAATCTTGCCAACTATCAGAATATTCTATTATATTTGAGTATTCCTCTTTTACTCCAACCATTACAACCGCTTTGTACGATAATTTATTTTTCCCAAAATTATAATCACAGATAGCATGAACTGCATTGCGATACATTGCCCAATAATTATCAACTTGTTGTTCTGTCATACCTGATAAAATCGGATTATATATATATTTTAACTTTTCCATTTTTTCTGAACCGTTTTGTTCGTCTATTAATTTTCGATTATACGAAATATTTTTTGCCGATGGCGGTGTTGCGCCTACTAATACTACACTATTAATTTTCATATTTTTATTATTACATAGCGTAGAAAAACAATGTGCTATATATGCACCAAAACAATAGCCTAAAATAATAGTTTCACCATCAAATTCAATTAAATTATCAAGAGCAATTTTTGCAATACTAGGAATATCTTTGTCTGTATTATTACTATAATAATAATTATAATCAAACACATCTAAAAATACATCTACATCTATTAAATTGGATAAATTTCTAAACATTACAGGTGAACCCCCCGCATATGGAAAACAAACTATTCTTTTATTCTGATTTTTATAATTCATACGAATAAAATATGAACTATCTATTTCAGTATTATCTTGCTGTTCTAAACTTTCTGATATTTCCAATATTGTTGGTGCATTAAATACTAAACTCAAACTAACTTTATAACCAGATTCGGTTAATGTTTCTAATACATTCATAGCACGAATAGAATCACCGCCAATATCCCAAAAGTTATCTGTTATGCCAACAGGTTTTATTGCAAGAACATCTTCCCATATCTTACAAATATGTTTTTGTGTCTCAGTAATCGGTGCTTTGTAATTTTTATTTTCACTATTATCCTTTTGTGTAATATTTGAAAACTTAGAAGCATCTATTTTACCGCTTGGTGTTAATGGCATTTCATTTATCATCTGATAATAATCAGGCACCATATAAGCTGGTATTCGTTCAACCAAATATGATATTATTTTATCTTGATCACAATCAACATCATTTTTAGTTTTATAAAAACAAACCAGATGTTCTGAATTACCAACAGATTTTTGTTTCATCACAAAAACAAATAGGAATTCTTCCTGTTCCAGTAATATAGCTTCAATTTCACTTGGTTCTATTCTGTATCCTCGTAAATTAATTTGCCTATCATTACGACCTAAAAATTTTACACTGCCATCACTTAACCATTTTGCCACATCATTTGTATCATAAATTTTTACATTTTTATCCATTATATTGTAATTATCAATAAATACTTTTTTCGTTTTTTCAGTCTGTTGCCAATAACCTTTACTTACGCCATCACCAGCAATTAACAACCTGCCGGGAACACCCATCATACACAATTGATTTTCATCATTTACAATATAATATTGTGTATTACGCATTGGTTTACCAATAGGAATATTTTCAATTATACAAACATTTCCACATCTTGAATTATTTTGTTCAGATATAGGAAAGAAACTAGATGCAACGGATGCCTCAGTCGGGCCATATTCGTTAATTACAGTATGATTAGGATAATGCCCATACCAATTATTTACATCAGATATATTAATTACCTCACCCCCTAATGAAATATTCATTTTATCAAATAGTTTTGGTTTCTCTTCAAAAAAAGAAAGTGCCGAAGATAATAAATTAAAATGCGAAGGTGTTATGTTTAAGAATGTTATTTGTTTTTCTACTAGAAATTCAAATAAAATACCTATATTTGTTGTATCTTGTTCATTTAAAATATGTAAAGTTCCACCCATCAAGAATGTGCCTATATTGCTAGCTAGAGTCATATCAAAAGAAGGCGAAGTAACTAGGGCTAATTGTTCATTTTTACCTCTAGCAAAATTTTCTAGAATATGAGAAGAGAAATTATAAAAATTATAATGACCAACCATTACGCCCTTTGGATTGCCCGTAGAGCCAGATGTATATATCATATAAGCTGTATCATTATAATGACTATTAACGATATTAAAATCTTGTGATATGTATTCAGAAAAATCAAAATATTCTTTCTTTTCAACATCAAAAACTTTATTCATAGAAATATCTATAACAAATTTAATATTTTTATATGTACTGATATTTTCCATATTAAATTTATCAAAAAATACAAATGCTATTGTACTTTGACAGTCATTAAGCATATATTCTATGCGATCACTAGGGTATGATATATCAATTGGTACAAATGCCAATCCTGATTTTAAGATTGAAAATTGTGCTAATACTAAATAATCACAACGAGGTAAGCAAACCGAAACAAACTGTTCATTATCAGATTTTAATTTATCAATTATACTAGCAATATTTGTTGTTAAAATATCCATTTGTTCATATGATATTTCTCTATTTTTAAATGTAATTGCTAAACTTTTCTTATTTTTTTCTACAATTTCTATAAATAATTGCTGTAATGCTTTTTTGGGCACATCTAGTGCTGTGTCATTGCACTTTTGTAAAACAGAAAGATGTTGCTTTGGATAACAGTCTAAAACATTAAATTTTTGTATTTTATTATTACTATTAAATTTTTCAATAAACATATATATTATATCTTTATACTGTTGTGATAATATTTCTATATATTCTTCATCAAATAATCCATTTACATAATTTAAATCAAACTTTATAATTTCATCATTAAAATTATATAAAACAAAATCAATCCAAGTTCCTGGTGCACCAGTTTTAATAATTTGCTGACTTTTTCGAATAATATTAAGATTATTATTAATATCACTTTTTTTAGATAAATCCATTGAATTAGAAAATATAATAGGACTTAATGCACCTGATAAATTATTTTCTTGTGCAATTTTACGTGACAAATCTATGGACGAAACAGGATATTGTAATAAGTTTTGTATTTTACATTCAATTCTTTGTGCCATAGAAAATAAGCCTTCTGTACTATTAGTAGATATATAAATAGGTAATATATCAATAAAGCTAGATTTGACATCATATACATCACTACTGTATAATTCACGCCCCAGAATAGGCATGTTAATAACTATATCTTTGTTATTACTCCACAAGTTTATTAATTTAAATAATCCAGCAAACAAAATTGAGTTAACACTAACACTATCATTATCTTTGACAATCTGTCTTAAACTTGGCAAGCAATCTTGTTTCATTACCGAATGATTAGTTCTAAATTCAATATTTTTTAATGCTGTAAATGTCTGTTTTACTGGTATTTCTGTTCTTGTATTTAACTCCTTAAATTCTTTTAAGTGTAAATCAATATTCTTGGTATAAAAACTAGCCCTTCTTCGACAATTAAATATCCAACTGTACCAAGAAAAATTAAACTTCGGTGGATTATTAACAATTGTTCTACCTTGCATATAATCCATTAAATCAAAAGAAAACTTACTCAAACTATATCCATCAATAATCATATGGTCTATATGCACAACAATAAGTGTTCCTTTGTCTACACCTAAATAAATTATTTTAAAATTAGCCATTGGATAATTTGTAAAAGATAATCTTAAATCATGGGCTTGATCTTCATACTGTTTAATCAGTCTTGATTGTTCGTCTTCTGATTTATCCGATATATCACAATATTCACAAATAAAATTATCAATATTAGGATTCGGTTTTAAGAAAGGTCGTATTCCTTTTTCTTCCACAGTATAACGCAAAGGGTCATTTTTATTGAATAAATCAGTAAGATATCCTTCTATTTGTTCTTTTGAAAATTTACCTTTGAATGCCATAGAAAAAATAATATAACAAGATAATCCAGTTATCTCTTCTTTAATTATATTTTTTTTGTGAAAATATAATGTTTCTTGAAAAGGCAACATTTCAATTAAATCATTATCTTTTGGCTGTAATTGCATTAAGACTTCAGCAATATCAGATATACAAGATTTTTTCAATGCTTGAACAACTATGTCTTCATTTTTAAAAACTATAACTAATTCATCTTTTAGTCTTAGAATATCTTCAATTCCATTCACCAACTCTAGTATAGATTTTTGAGTATTAATAACTATCTTATCTATATTAAAAATATCAGAAACTATTTCTACTAATAATATTTCTATATCATTTGCAGGACGATTATTTATACTATCCGATAAAAATACCAATTGTTGTGAAAATAAGGGTAGATTATATGAAAATTGTAAATCAAATTTTATGTTATAAATTTTTTCTAACTCAGAGCTAAGCTGTGCCGAACGAATTGAATTGCCACCTAGATTAAAAAAATTATCGCTTTCATTTATATCAGATTCAATTTCTAAACAATTTTGCCATATATTTTTTAATATATTAAAATTATCTGTTTTTATATCATCTAAATCAGTTATTATTTCTTCATCATTTATAATATCTTTTAACATAACACTTCTCATTAATTTACCACTAGTGGTTTTTTTGATTAATTTTTTATTCCCGAAAAATATATTTTTAATTTCTACCGCAATGAATGATTGTAGAAAATCAGATATTAATTTTTTATTTTTCTCAGTTTTATCAGAATTTTTATTTGCTATTATCAAAACAAATATTGCATCTTGATTACAAGAATCTTTATCAGCCATACAAATTATATTTTTAACAATATTTGAAAATTCTTTTTCTAAAATATTATCTAAATCTTCTAAATAGAAATTAACGCCATTACATATAATAATATCTTTGTCTCTAGACACAGGATAGAGCGAGCCATCATCTGTCAAAAAACCCAAATCGCCAGTGTTTATGTAATCCTTACCATCTATTCTTGAAATATTAGGTAAACTACCATCATAATATTTTTCAAAAACATTTTCACCTGATATATAGATATGACCTAAGTAATTATTGGATAATTCTTGTTTGTTTTTATCATTAAAAATTTTAATATCAATTCCACTCATTGCCTTACCAGAAGAAACAATCTTAATATGATTGTCATTATCTTGCCCTATAAATTCAACTTTTTCATTTACATTTAATTTTTTAATATCAACACTTTTGTAAAAATCCATACCTTGAATATGAGCAGAAACACCCAAAACACTTTCAGCTAAACCATATGCTGGTATAATTTTATCAATAGGCACATTTAAATATTTTGTAATATTATCAATAATTTCCATACTGTTTTTTTCTGCACCTATTACAAGGGTTTCAATTGATAACTGGTAATTATTTTGCTTCTTTTCTAAAATTCTATTGATTATTTTTAAAGATGTTGGGGTAAAAGACGTGTATGTAGCCTTACTAAGTGATAATAGTGATATAAATTTTATAGGATTATACATAAATTTTGTTGTTGAATATTTAAATTCATCAACACATAAATATTGTGCGGCAAAGTGCATACCAAATAATCCCATATCGTGACTATATGGTAACCAACCAGCAATAATAGTATTTTTGTGATGTTTAAATGATACAGGTTGTTTTTCTAAATAATTAATTATATTATGATGACTAAGTTCTATTCCTTTTGGTTTACCTGTGGTTCCCGAAGTAAATTGCACAATAGCAATATCATTTTGTTGAATATTGGGCATAATATAATTACCTGATACTCCACATAAATCAACATATCTATATTCTTGTACATTAACATCTAATTTTTTAATATAAGCACTAGTATCTATACTAGAATAAATAACTATTGGATTATATTTCTTGCATATATTTATAAATCTATCTTGTGATATCAAATTAGAATCAATCATTTTAGGAAGTAGTGCAACTGGAATACCAGCCAAAATAGCCCCCCACATTTGTATTAATGCTTCTTTTTCATTATCAATAATTACAATTATTAACCGTTTTTTATCAATATTAATATTTAATAAAGAATAGGCAACATTTTCCGCCATAGCAAAAAAATCTTTATAAGATATATAATCACTATTTATTTGACTATTTGATATAGAATCAACTATATTAATACCTTTGATAGTATTATTTTTATTACACTTGTAAATATCAAATAAATTTTTCATACTAAATAATCCTCTATTAAAAAATAATTATATCACTTTATTAGCATATTAAGTGTTAAAAAGGGGAAAATAATACTTTTTTAGTATTATTTATATAAAAAATGACATATCAATATAATATAGATATAAATAATAAGTTGTTGAATACATAAGGTTATAAAAAATGAAAACAAAGTTTTTTGAATATGAAGAATATTTAACACAAGACAATAAATTTATATTTAAAAAAATAAGTAATTATGAATATATATCGTATACAGAATCTGATGATGAAGAATTAATAAATAAACCAATAACTGGCGAGATAAACAACTTATTATGTTTATCATTTTGTTTAGAAGGCAAATCTAAAACTATAATAAAAAATTTGAAAATTTATTATCAATATACTCAAAACGAAGCAATTTTATTTTGGAATAACTATCCTATAAAAATAACAAATATAAAGCAAAGTAAAGAATTTAAAGGTATTTCTATTTATTATGATTTAAATAAAATAAAAAAATATTACAAAGGTAATCTATTTGATAAAATAGGTATAAAGAAAATAATCATACCTCATAAAATAAATAATATAATACAAGATATTAAAAATCTAGATCTTAATAATCTAGGAGAACATGAAATATTATTGCAAAGCTATACAAAATATATATTATTCTGGATTATTTCTAGTGTTAACAATGGTGATTTTAATGAAAATGAAGAAAGAAAAATAGAATCAATTATAGAGAAAATAGAAAAATATCCAAACATAAATTACAATATAACTGTAATTTCAAAAGAATTAAATATGTCACAAAAAAAGATAAGTGATATATTTTATATGAATTACAATTCTAAACCAAAACAATATATTATTGAAATAATAATGAAAAAAGCTTTAATATTATTAGAAACCAAATCAATAGAACAAACATCTAAAACACTCGGATATTCCAATCGCCATAACTTTTCAAGAGCATTCAAGAAATATTATGGATATTCACCAAACAAAAAAATTAAAAATAAATAATATTAATTCATTTTATATAAAAAGCCGATTGAGATTTTAGATACCCTATCGGCTTTTATAATGTATTTAAAGAATAAAATGAATTAAAAATCTATTTCCATACCCACAAATAATGTTCTAGCAATATTCTTAGGATTTACATAATAGTCAGAAATATGTCCTGATTTATAAACACCATTACTATTCCATCTTTGTGAATAGGGGCGTTTATTAAACAAATTAACAATCCCAACATAAAAATGCTTGTTATCAACACTAATGCCACCTTTTAAATCAACAATAGTAATTGCATTATTTTTTAAATGTTTAGTATAATAATAAGTATCAAAATGTGAGCCTACATAAGAAACATTAACATTTACATAGTAAGGATATTTTCTTTGATATGTGTCTTCATATGTTAAAGATCCATTAGCCGTAGTTTTTGGAGCACCAGGAAATTCTTTAGATATATCAATACCGGAAGTATACTTTGTTCGCATAAAGCCAAGTGATAAATCAGAAGATAATTTTGATGATATTTTATGTGATACAGTTGTTTCCAAACCTTGACTATATCCATTACCTCTATTAACTCGATATGGCATAGCCATATCGTCCTTCCAATATTTCAATTCTTGTTTATCAGTCCAATTTGTACGGAATACACTAGCCGATAATTTAGTTTTATCATTTATATCTTTATCAACTTTAAAATTATAATCCCACATTTTTTCTGCTTTATACTTAGATGTCACAAAACTTTGTATATCAATGCCACCACGATTATATCCACGCTTTACAGAAAAACCAAATTTAGTAGTGTCATCATATTTATGTATTACACCAAAACTAGGTAAAATATTAAAATTATTACTAGTAGATTTAGTTGTATTTGAAATTACAACAATATTATCGTTAACAACACGACCACCAAAAATCACAGTATTTTTTGCATTAATGTATTTTTCATAATAACCATAAACACTGAATGTTTCAGTTTTATCAGATTCTGTTTTATTATAATAAGTTGGATAACCAGTATTATTTCGTGTCGGTATTAGATATAATGGCGGAGATAGCTTTGTATTCCCATCCCACTGTGCATATTGTGTCTTACTTGTTCTATTCATATCAAGTTGTGACATTGATGATACTAGTCTAAGCTTATCATTATTTATAATTTTATCATACTGTACAGTTACATTATTACGGTTAATGCTAAGATCAGCAACTGTTGTTTCCAGAGTATTTCTCTTAATATCGTTATTAGAACCTACATTACAATTTCCATCCTGTGGTACTGATCCTGTAACAAAGTTAGAACTACTCCAACATCTTGGAATACGCCAAGAATAATCAAAGTCTAAATTTCCTTTCACACTCGATGCCTTGAATGTAAGGATAGTATTTTTATCAATAGGTTTCATATATTTACCAGAAACTGTCAATAATCTGTTGGAATAACTATCGTCATATGGTTTTGTTGAAATTAATTGATCTAAATCATCAACACCAACCCACTTAGGTGATTTTGATATATCTTTTGCCATTAATATTTCAACTGTACCACCATTATTTAATTGACTTAAAACCTGCATTTTGTATGCTTTTTCGTCAACCTCCATAGGATATTTATCTTTCATTTGTTCAGCAGTTTTAACTTTTCCAGAAATTGCATTAAAGGTTTCACCATCAGTGATTTGATACTTTACTGGACCATTCATTCGTTCCATATATGCACTAAATCTTAAAGCAGTTTTTGTATTAACTGGTTCATTTAAGACATAACCAAATTTTCTACCACCATATTGTGATAATTCCATCATAAATTTTTGTTTGCGTTTATCGGTTGTTGGTTTATTAGAAACAACATTAATTGCTCCAACCATTGAAGGTGTATCTAATGAAGCTATTTGTGCTCCCTTGAACACTTGAACTTTTGCAACATCCCAATTGTTATCACCAAGACCTGACCTTTCACCAGCACCATAAACAATGCCATCTTTTTGATAACCAACACGCCCTACACTTCCATACGAAAACTGCATGTTTTGTATACCGCGGATAATAAATGCACCAAACCCATAACCCACAATAACATTAGGAGTTTTAGCAACAGATACTCTTATGTCATTTGATACAGATTTTGACATTTTATCAGCAGTAATTTCATTATAAGAAGAAGCTTTTACATCTACTTTCTTTTCTTGTAATGTTTTTTCAATTTTTAAAAATGCTTCTTGTAACATCGTTTCTGCGCTAACAATTTGCACAACAGATAAAGCAGAGCTAATTAATAATATTTTTCTAATTCTCATTTTATAATACTTTCAATATAATATTTACAATTTTTATTTTATTTATAATAAAATATTTTTTTAATTTCATCTATATAAATAACTGAATAAAGGACTATTTTAAACTCATACTAAAACAGTTCTTGTTAAAGACTATACTCAGAAATTGATAATATAACCATTTTATTCTAAAATAAATGAAAAAATGAAATAAAAAAGATAATATGATATAAATAATTATTTAATTTATTACTTATAATATTTTAAAATAAGCTATTCTGGCACTCTTTAAACGATCTGGCAATAAAAATATAAAACGGAAAAATCTCCATTTTTCTTTATACTCATCTAAATAAAACCAATCTTTTATAAATGAAAGCTTAGGATTAATTTTCTCCAATTCAATACTATGATTAAATCCAGATTTAAAAACCGCATTAAATTTTGATACTGAATCGTGATTAGCTGTATTTTCTGACATTCTAGTACTTAATATTTCAACCAATACTTCAGCATCAGTAAAATTATATGTAATATTTTTAAATAGTTGTGTTACTTCTTGTTTATCAAGATACATAATTAAACCTTCAACTATAAATAATATTTTTTTATCTTTTGGAATTTCAGCTATCCACTCTTCTTTTAATACATCACTTGTTATATCTTTATGGCGTTTAGTGCTAGTAAAGAAATTTGCTCTCAGATCAATAACATTTTTAAAATCTATATGAAACCAATTTGCTAAATTATTGTCTAATCGAAATGCTCTTGCATCCAATCCAGCCCCTAAAATTACTATATTACCATCTGGATTTTCTTTTAAAAAATCACATACTTTATTATCTATTATTTTAGTTCTAATAGCTATACCAACTTGACTTTTCCAACTTTTATCAAATAATTTAAAATTAAAATCAACTTCATTGCAGATACGACTAGAATAATTATCAACTATAATACCTTTTTTATTTTGCGTTTCAACTGACCGGCTCCAAACAGGGATAAGTAATGTAGCCTCTACATCTTGTAATTTTAATTTCTGTTTCATAATAACTCCAAATATAAATTTAATTTAATCAAAATCTATATTATTTAATAAAAATAGTGAGAAAAATAAATTATAAAAAAAATATTTGATATATTAGAATATAAATGAAATATTAGAATTACCACGATCAAGACATCGTCTTGCTCCACAAATGTTAAGTCGCAAGTCTTACAAATAAAAAAATTTGGAGTAATATATGTTTTTGAAAATACTTCTTAGCTAGGTTAAACTAATTCAAATTTGTTCGTTTTTAGTAAAAAAAATAATTTTAGCACTCTACAGTGTTAACAGCAAGCCCACCTAGTGAAGTTTCTTTGTATTTATCTTGCATATCAGCACCAGTTTGACGCATTGTTTCAATACAGTCATCTAGGGACACGAAATGTTTACCATCTGATTTTAATGAGAGTCTTGTTGCATTAATTGCTTTTACTGCACCCATTGTATTTCGTTCTATGCAAGGAATTTGAACTAGACCTCCAATCGGGTCACAAGTCAAACCTAAATTATGCTCCATTGCAATTTCAGCCGCATTTTCAATTTGCATATTTGTTCCACCTAGTACGGCTGTTAAACCAGCAGCAGCCATTGAGCAGGCAACGCCTACTTCACCTTGACAACCAACCGCAGCGGCTGAAATTGATGCTCTTTTCTTATATAATGTACCAATTGAACCGGCTGTTAACAAGAAATTTCGCATTCCCTGTTTTGTTCCATTACAAAATACTTTATAATATTTTAACACAGCAGGAATTACCCCAGCAGCACCATTGGTCGGAGCTGTTACAACTTTACCACAAGCAGCATTTTCTTCGTTAACAGCAAGAGCATATAGATTAACCCAATCTAGCACTGTTAATGGGTCAATATGTGAGATTGCACTATTTTTTAATAAGCTATCGTGTAATTCAGGGGCACGACGTTTAATCCCCAATCCACCAGGTAATACACCTGTATTTTTGATGCCTTTATCAATACAAGCAAACATTGTATCACAAATATAATCCAAAAATTCATTTGTTTCTTTTTCACTACGCCAAGCTAGCTCATTTTCTTTTTGTAATTGAACAATAGATATTTTATGTTTGTCACAAATTTTTAATAATTCTTTTGCACTATGATATGGATACTTAGGGTTTATATTGTGGTCGGTAATATTTTCAGCTTCTGTATTACCACCTTCTACAACAAAACCACCGCCAACGGATAAATATTCTTTTGCCACAATCATCTTGCCTTTTGAATCAAATAACGTGAATCTAATACCATTAGGATGAGCTGGTAAAAATTCATCAAAATGCCATACTAAATGAGTACTTTCAACAAATGGAATTGTCTTCTTGTTCATAAAATTAATAGTCTTGTTAGAACGCATTTCATCAATTAATAAAGGAATTTTATTACTATCAACCTCGTCAGGGCGGTTACCAGAAACACCTACAATACTAGCAACATCCGTAACATGTCCTTTGCCAGTTAAAGCCAAAGAACCATACAAATCAATTTGTACATAATCAGTTTTACTTAACAAGCCCTCTTTTATTACATATGTACCAAACATCCAACCTGCAAGCATTGGTCCCACCGTATGTGAAGAAGAAGGCCCAACGCCTATCTTAAACATATCAGCAACTGATAGATGACTATAATCTACTTTAAAATTATTCATTAAGACTCACCATATTTTATATTTATATTATTATATAATGATAAATTTATAATTTTATGTCAAATAGATTTTATAGTGAAGAAATTAGGATAATTTTTTTCTAGAAACTGTTTAACTGGTAATAAATAAGGGTTTTGCAAAGATTTTTCAAATAACAATAACGAACGAGGTAAATATTGTAAATAGTTATTCTTATTATCACGAATACTTAAACGGACAAATATCCCTAATACCTTTGCGTGTCTTTGTGCAGATAAAATTTGATATGATTTATCAAATTCCTCACCATAATTCATAGATTTTTTATAATATTCATAATTATCTTTTACTATATCTTTATTTATATCTAGTCTCACGTCTTGTAACAGGCTCATTAAATCATACGCAGGATTACCAATTAATGCGTCTTGAAAGTCCAATAATCCACACTTATCATTTTTTAATAACATTATATTACCTGCGTGATAATCTCTTAACACCAATGTGGAACGCATCATTGGCAATTCACCTAGTACTTTTAACCATATTTTTTCCCAATCAGATTGATTCTTAACACTCATTTCACCATAATAATATGGAATATACCAATCACTTAATAATTTCACCTCCCTTAAATAAGATGGAATATCATATGGGTTTACAGCTAGTGATGTAATAAACGGTGATTTGTGTAAATTAATCAATAAATCGGTTGCAAGAAAGTATAATTTCTTACTATCATATCCAGATTTTAGAAGATTAGTAAATGTATTATCTCCAAAATCCTCTAATAATAAAAAACCATTTTCTAAATCAATTTTAAATAATTTTGGAGCATTAAAGCCTTGTTCTATTAAATGTTTACCAATTTTTACAAATAAATCTATCGGTTCTTTATCTGGGGGACTATCCATTACCATAAAAGAATTATTTTTTGTAACAATACGAAAATAAATGCGAAATGAAGCATCAGCTTTCTGTGGAATAATTTCTTTTATATCTTGAATATTATCATTTATAAATTTATCTAATAATGGTTTGCGATTATTTATCATTTTCTACTTTATCTATTAAATTAACTAATTTTTCATCACCGTAAACAAATATAAATTTAGGATTAAGCAAGTTATCTTTACCATATGATAATTCTTGCTTATCAATGTTTATAATATTACCACCAGCATATTTTAATATAGCGTGTCCAGCCCCAGTATCCCATTCATAAGTATAACCAAACCTAGGATATAAATCTGCCACACCCTCAGCTATCTTACAAATTTTTATTGAAGAGGTTAAATCCAAAAATAACTTTGCCGTTATGTTTTCAAAAAATTTATTTCGCATAGCTATATTTTTAGAGGCAAAATTATTTGCAACTACTAATTCTGAATTATTTTTAACTACAGAAATAGGTGTGCCATTCTTGAATGCACCTGAGGGTGAACCAACATACAAATCACAATTTTGAGGTTCATAAACAACACCCAATAACGGTTTGTTATTCTTAATTAAAGCAATATTAATAGTAAAAAAATTATCTTTATTTATAAATGCTTTTGTTCCATCAATTGGGTCAATCAACCAAAAAAATTCACTAGGGATGAAGTTATTATTAAACGATTCTTCACCGTATATAGGAATATCAGGAGTTAATTTTTTAATATATGTAATTATCAATTCTTCTGCCTTTTTATCAGCAACGGTAAAAGGGCTATTGTCAGATTTATAATGAACATCAAAATCTGTCTTATAAATCTGCATTATATAATCACCAACTTGTCGTGATAAATTAGATAAAGAATTAATTATAATATTATAATCCATTTAACTTTCCAATCTGTTATACAATTTTTGTAATACAGTTCTGGTATTTTGTAAATCACGGAATTCAAATTCATTACTTAAATGATTACACAAAATATCCCTTTGATTATTATAAAATTCAAGTTTTTCAAACCCTAGTTGTGTAATATTCAAAATCTTAGATTTCTTATGTTGTGGATTATCAACTAATACTAACAATCCATCTTTTACCATAGCGTTAACTATCACTGATATATTTTGTCTGCTGTTTTTTACAGCCCTAGCGACAGAAGATATTGTCGGAAATCTTAATTGATTTACAGCAGACAATAATTGCCACCTAGAAACGGTCATCTTGGAATCATTTTTATAAATTATATTATCAAAATGTTTATTAAAAATTTCAACTGTACGGTTTAATGACAATAAAATTTTTTTTACTTCTTTTGCATTAGGGGTTTTTATAACATTTCTTACCATATTGACAATATATTGACATAATTAAAAAACAATGTCAATTAAACATTTTACATATATTATACTTAGTTTTATACAAGATTCTTTTAAGTATTTTTGATTTTGGTTTTTGTAATTTATCATATCCAATATCACTATTAATTGATTGTTCAATATCAACCAAATTTTTATCAACTTGATAAATATTTAATTTATGAACCCAATATCCAAATAAAAAATTATCAATTTTCATATAAAATTTATTATATGTTTTTATAAATTTACTAATGCCGTGTTGATTAATCGCATAACCCAATGCCCCACCCCAATTTTTATATGATTTTCTTTTAGAGATTTTAGATTTAGATTTAGCTAACCCTAGTTTTCTAACATATAGTCTGATACAATCTGCATCTTTGTTCTTTATATGATTTAATATATCGTTAAAATATTTACTTATTATAACATCATCTTCTAGAATTATAGCCCAATCAACTTTATCTTCTTGTGCTTGTAAAATTGCCTTAGTATGTGATAAAAAAGCACCTACTTCGGTCGGCTTTAAATGTTTGCCTGTAATATTTATGGTATTTTGATTATAATTTTTAAAATCACAAATTTGTTTATTTTTTCCATCAACAGCATTAACAAAAACATATGGTATATTAGTTTGTAATAGTTGCTCTGCTATATGTTTACGGCGATGCTTTGAACGATTTAAATTAATAATATATATTTTAGCTTTCATAAAATATATTTAACACAATTAAATATAAATTACACTTTATAAGTTAAGTATTATTGTGGTATAATAAAAATTATATGAAATTAAAATTAAATAATATTAATTATAATATCTTTAATAACAAACCTGTTTTTACAGTTAATCAAGTGAAAACAATATCGCAAAATATTAACGGTATACATATTAAAAACTTGTTTATTTATGACAAGAAAAAAGCTTAGCATAGGAATAAAAATGAACGACAATTCAAATGAAAATATATATGATGTAAATGCAAACAACTTTCAAGAAAAAGTTATTCAACAATCTATGCAAACACCAGTTATAATTGATTTTTGGGCTGAATGGTGTCAACCTTGTAAAGAATTAATGCCAAGCTTAGAACAAATTGTAAATTCATATAAAGGCAAAATCAAATTAGCAAAAGTTAATATTGATGAAAACCAACAAATGGCTGGACAAATGCAAGTTCGTTCCGTGCCTACAGTTGCAATAATTTATAAAGGCCAACCAGTTGATAGTTTTAGTGGGAATATTGCAAAGTCAGAAATAGAACAAAAAATAAAAAATATAATGCCAAACGAAACAGATGACGATGAACAATCTGAAAAATTAAATAAATTACTGGAATTATCGGAACAAGAATTAAAAAAAGGTGATTATAATAATGCTATGCCATTATTTATGGAAATACTAGAGATCACATCTGAAAACCCTGTTGCCATAGCTGGTCTAGCTAAATGTTATATTAATATGAATGAAATTAAAGCCGCAGAAGAAATATTAAAAAATTCAAAATATCAAGATGACGATAATATCAAAGAAGCATTAAAAATGTTAGATCTAGCAAATCAAGCTAGTGAAATGGGTGATATAGAAACATTAAAAACCAAATATGAAAAAAACAAAAAAAATATTCAAGCTGGATTTGATTATGCAACTGCATTATTTGGACTAGGGAAACATAAACAATCCATTGATTTATTACTTGAATTATTTAAACAAGATAAGAACTGGCAAAACGGTACTATAAAAGACAAATTATTGGAATTTTTTGCCATATTAGGGTTTGAAAATGATATTGCAATTCAAGGACGAAAAAAACTGTCAACACTAATGTTTGTATAAGGAAATATTATGGATAAAAAAAGCTTTTCTATGTTGGTTTGCCCAATCACACGCACAACATTAACATATGATAAAAAAACACAGGAATTAATATCAAAAAAAGCAAAGCTAGCCTTTCCTATAATTGATGGGATTCCGATTATGCTAGTTGAAAGAGCAAGAAAAATAGATTAATAAATGCAACAAAACAGAAATGTTAAAAATATAAAGTTAAACAGCCTTGACAAGCAAATAACTGTTATATTTGATAATGACCAAATATATCATTATCCAGCTGAATACCTTAGGGTATACAGTCCATCAGCAGAGGTTAGAGGACACAATAACCAACTATCTAAATTAATATATGGTCGTAAATATATAGGAATTATGAATGTAGAATTAGTAGGAAATTATGCCCTAAAAATATCGTTTGATGATATGCACGATTCTGGAATTTATTCATGGGAACTTTTATATGACTTAGGTGAAAATTTTGATGCATATTGGGATATGTATTTAAAAAGATTAGCAAAAGAAAATAAATCAAGAAATCCATAATGAAAATACTCTTTGTTTGTTCAGAAAATATTTATCGTTCATCAACTGGACATATTATAATGCAAAAAATTATTGACGACAATAATCTTGATTGGCAAGTTGATAGTTGTGGAACATCTGATTTCCACGGTGGCGAAGCACCTACTATATCTATACAAAAAGTTGCTAAAAAGTATGGTTATGATATGTCTAATTTAAAATCTAGGCAAATAACAAAACAAGATTTAGATGAATTTGATATAATATTTGCAATGGATACAAGTCATTACAACCACATAAAAGAAATGGGGGTTGATAGTAAAAAGTTAAAAATGTTTCTAGAATTAACACCTGAACAAGGTGTAGATTTATCAGACCGATACTACACTAAAAAAGAAGAACGAGTGTTTAAAATATGTATAAATACATGTAATAAATGGTATCAAGAATTAATCAAGCGAAACAGTTAAAATATTTTTTGAATTCCCTGTATCTATTACTAATAAAACATTTTTCTTTTTCTGTTTTATAGCACTATTTACAATTTTCAAACCATCTTTAATATCTTTAACAGCAAATGAATTAATTTGCGATATTACCATTCCTTGTTTTAATATTCCATACACAGAAGAAGATTTCTTTACATCAAGAACAACTAGTCCATTGATGTCTTTTGCTATTGAGTATGTTTTTCTCAGGTTATTATTAAGTGTAACAACTATTATTCCTGTTTTTGGTAATTCTTGTTTTTTTACAAAATTATAATTAATAGATTTATTAAGTGAAGCTGTATCTTCATCTCGTTTCACAAGTAATACTTTTAACTCTTGTGATTTACCATTTTTAATAACTTGTAATTTTATACTTTTACCAATAGGCGCACGGGAAATAATCATGGGTAAACGAAATTTCTTGGATATTTTTTTACCATTAGCAGATAATATTACATCACCAACCTTTAATCCACCTTTATCAGCGGGCGAACCTGTTTCTAAACCTGTGATAATAACACCATTAACTTTTTTCAAACTTAAACTATCGGCTATATTCGCTGTGACAGGCCTAAATGATATACCCAACCATGCACGACTAACAGAACCTTTTTCTATCAATTGTTTTGATATATTTTGTGCTAGATTAGATGGAATTGAAAAACCTAAACCAACACTTCCACCTGTTGGACTCATAATGATTGTGTTAATACCGATTACTTGACCTTGCATATTAATTAATGGTCCACCAGAATTGCCAGGGTTAATAGATGCATCAGTTTGAATATAATCGTCATATAAACCAGATTGAATATTACGACCTCGTGCTGAAATTATACCCTTGCTCACACTACCAGATAAATCTAATGGATTACCAATAGCAATTACCCAATCACCAACTTCTGATTTATCAGAATCACCAAAATATAATACTGGTAAAGATTTATTTACATTTTTTAATTTTAAAACGGCAATGTCTGTAAGTCGGTCAACCGCTTTAATGTCCGCATCATATTCTGTTCCATCTTGCAATACAACCTTTATTTTATTAGCTTTATCAGCACCATAAATTACATGATAGTTAGTTAAAACATAACCTTTTTTATCAATAATAAAGCCACTGCCATCTGTTATTAGGGGCGATGGTTCTTTATTGAAAAATTCTTCTAAGAATTTTTCCATTTCTTTTGGTAATTTATGCTGATTAAACCTCTGTGAATTAACAGATTGGAGTAATGTTTCCTGATTTCTAATGAAAAATTCTTCTAAAAATTTTTCAATTTCTTTTGGCAATGCACCCTGATTAAACATCTGTTGATTAAAAGGTTTGGTGGATTTTACCTGTATAGAAACAACCGCAGGTATAGTTTTCTTTATCAATGGAGCGAAAGATTTGATTTCATCAGCGTTTGCAAATGAAATCATAAAAAATATTGATGTAAATATGTATTTAATAGTGTTCATGGATATGAATATAGTAAAATTTTATAATGAATTCAAGACAAATATAAATATTTTTTCGATATTAATTTTTAATGGCATATAATATATATTCTTGATTACCATCTGTACCTTTTGGTTCACAAGGAATTACAGAATTGATTTTACATTTACTGGAAAAATACATTTCAATTTCTTTTATTACTTCAATTACAGATTTTTCGTTATTAACAATGCCACCTTTACCTATATTTTGTTTACCAACTTCAAATTGTGGTTTTATTAATACAATTAATAATCCGCCCGATCTTAATAAGTCTAGTGGTTTTTCAATTATTTTTAATATAGATACAAAACTTACATCACAAACCAAAATATCAATGGGCGGTATAAAGCCATCGTTTAAATTCCTTGCATCTGTTTTTTCTAATACTACAACTTTTTCATCATTTCGTATTTTATCGTGTAATTGTGAATGACCAACATCAACAGCAAATATTTGCTTTACCCCATATGATAATAACACATCACTAAACCCACCAGTTGATGCACCAATATCTAAACAAACCGAATCTTGTTTAATATTTATTTTTAATATTTTTATTACACTTGATAATTTTAATCCAGCTCTTGATACCCAAGGGCAAGGATCTGATATAATTTCAATTTTATCATCAAAACTAATGATTTTATTTGATTTATTTACTACAATATTATTTACTGAAACTATCCCTGATTTAACAAGGTTTTGTGCTTTTGTTCGACTGTCGCACAATTTTAAATCTAGTAATACTTTATCAATGCGTTCCTTATCCATCATACTTTATTCGATATTCTTTGATATATTTAATGAACAACGGTAATAATACAAAAAATGATACAATATAAGATAAAAATGCCGATATTAAAATTCCATATCCACCCAGTGCAGTTTGTTTTAATAAATAAGCACCACCAGCACCAACAATTAATAATGTAATAATAAATAAAGTTGAACTAACTTTTGTTTTTCCCATTCCATCAATAGCTGATAAAATTGAGAAATATAATGAATGAAAAAATTGATAACTAGAAACAATAATTAACATATTTATTAAAATAGGTTTAATAACATTATAATGTTCACTATCACTAAAAAACAAATCAGCAATCAATGGTGTAAAAGCAAGGAAGAATAAACCAATTCCACTTAAAAACAATGTCATTAACAATATTCCTGCATATGTATTTAATAAAATCTCATTAACATTTCTTCTACCTTTAGCTATTCCCACATTTGTTGAAATAGCTGTGGCTGTACCGATAGCAAATAAGAATGCCATTGTATCAACTTGATAAGACACCTGAAACCCAGCCAAATAAAATGTTCCAAAACCAACCATTAATGTATAATAATATATCATTAATCCTGATTCAATAATCATTCGGATACTCATAGGAAACCCAACAAAAAATATTTTTTTAATTAATTCTAATTTAATTTTTTCTATCTCAGTTAAAACCGCATATTTTTTAAATGATTCATTATTAATTAATAGATATATTAATGATAATAAATATATAATATTAATTAGTATAGTTGCAAAAGAAGCCCCACTAATACCCATAGGTTCAATAAAACCATTTAAACCAAATACAAATATATAATCAAAAATAGCATTTAAAACGAGAGCAACAAAACCTAAGCACATAAAATATTTTGCATTGCCAACGACTGTCATAAAGGAACGAATTGATGACCCCCATACTACCAAAGGAATTGACCAAATAAATAAATCCGCATAGTCTTTTGCATAATTAATAATATTTTCAGGCTGTTCTACAAACAATAAATACTTATTTAATAGATATTTTGTTAAAAAAACACTTAATAATGAAACTAAAAAATTCAATAATAAACTATGTTGGAAAATGCCTCTAAATTTTTTGAAATCGCCTTGACCCTTTGCCTGTCCACACAATGATAAAATAGGTAGTGAAAAACCCAATGCTAACAAAAAAAAGGGCACATATAATCTTACAACAAAACCAGATGCTACCAATTCTTCAACGCCCAACCAACTAATTACTAAAACATCTGTTGCAATAATTAATGATTGTGCTAAATAAGCAAAAGAAACCATTAACGAAGGTATTAATATTTCCTTCATCTTTAATTTTACATCACTAAATCTAATGATGCCTAACATCTTATTTAATCCTTTCTAATACTTGCATAACAATATCATCTGCATTTAATTTTGCATAATCATATTGTTGTCTAGGATTACAATGGTTTTGAAATTCATCTGGCAATGTCATTGTACGAATTTTTTTATCATTCAGTAAATCATTTTCACTTAGATAATGTAATACCATAGCCCCAAAGCCACCCTTAACACCTTCCTCGATTGTAATAATAACATCGTGTGATTTTACAATTTTAGAAATTAATTTTTTATCTAGCGGTTTTACAAAACGCATATCAACAATAGTTGGATTAATACTATGTTTTTGATTTAATATATCACTAGCCATTTTTACTTCAGATAATCTAGTTCCTATTGATAGTATGGCAACTTTTTTTCCTTGTTGTACAATTTTACCTTTACCAATTTCAAATGATTTAATATTTTTCTGCCAATTTACACCAACGCCTTCACCCCTTGGATAACGAAAAGCAATCGGCCCATCATTGTAATCATTAGCTGTCTTAACCATACAAGCAAGTTCATATTCATCACTAGGTGCCATTACAACCATATTAGGAAGTGTTGATAAATAAGCCAAATCAAACATACCGGCGTGGGTTGCACCATCCGCTCCTACTAGTCCAGCCCTATCAATAGCAAATTTAACTGGTAAATTTTGTACTGCTACATCATGTATTACTTGGTCATATGCCCTTTGTAAAAATGTTGAATAAATTGCCACAAAAGGTTTATATCCTTCGCAAGCCAAACCTGCAGCAAATGTAACAGCGTGTTGTTCAGCAATGGCAACATCAAAGGTTTTTTCGGGGTGTTTTTTTACAAAATAATTCAATCCTGTACCTGATGGCATAGCGGCAGTAATTGCTATGATTTTATCGTCTTTGTCTGCTATATTACTAAGCGTTTCACCAAAAACTTGTGTATAAGATGCAATATTACTGTTGGATTTTTCTTGTTTACCAGTTTGAACGCAGAACTTGCTAACACCATGATATTTATCATCTGATTTTTCAGCGGGCTCATAACCGTGTCCTTTTTTACTAACTATATGAATCAAGACTGGGCGGTCTTCTTTCATATCTCTGATATTTTCTAGAACTGATAATAAATCATCTAGGTTGTGACCATCAATAGGGCCTACATAATAAAAACCAAGTTCTTCAAACAGTGTTCCACCTGTAAACATACCACGGACATATTCCTCAAATCTACCTGCTAGTTTAGCAATCTTATTTGGCATCTTATAAGCCATATTTTTTGCAATATTGCGTGCCGATAACCAACTTGACGAAGAAATTAATTTTGATAAATAACCACTAATCGCACCAACTGGTGGGGCAATTGACATATCATTATCATTTAAAATCACAATCAATCTATTATTTAATGCACCTGCATTATTTAATGCTTCGTATGCCATACCCGCACTTAATGCACCATCACCAATTACCGCAATAACATTATTTTCTTCATCTTTTAAATCCCTTGCAACCGCCATACCTAAACCAGCGGATATAGAAGTTGATGAATGACCAGCTCCAAAACAATCGTCTAAACTTTCACTGCGTTTTGTAAAACCTGATAAACCGCCAACTTGACGAATAGTATTTAATCTATCTTTGCGACCTGTAATAATTTTGTGTGGATAGGTTTGGTGTCCTACGTCCCAAATTATTTTATCATTAGGTGTTGTAAATACTTTATGCAAAGCAACAGTTAATTCAACAACGCCAAGACCAGCACCCAAATGACCACCAGTTTTAGAAATAGTTTCAATCATAAAGTTGCGAACATCATCACATAATTGTTTTAATTCTTCGTTATCTAGGTCATTTACATCTGCTGATGAATTTACTTTGTCTAAAACACTATATTTCTTTGTCATTAACAATCCCTATCTATAATAAAATCAGAAAGTTGTTTTAATGTTTGACCTTTTTTGCCAAATATTTCTAATTCTAATTTTGCAGATTCAATTAAATTATATGCCAATTCTTTTGTCTTATCTACTCCTAATAATGAAACAAATGTTGCCTTATTTTTTGCACCATCTTTACGAACTGATTTACCCATTACAATTTCATCGCCCAATACATCTAATAAATCATCAGTAACTTGAAATGCTAAACCAATATTACTTGCATAATTTTGTAAACATTGAATTTGTTGAACATTCGCCCCACCAACAATAGCACCAATTTTAACTGCACATTGTATTAATTTCCCAGTTTTTAAATTTTGAATATTCTTAATTTCTTGCATATTTAATAAATCAGTTGATGATTCAGCTTGTAAATCATACATTTGGCCACCAACCATTCCATTTAAGCCAGATGCTTTTGCAAGTTCCAAACATAATTTTGCACGAACATCAGAATCTTTATGAGTTTTTTCATCTGCTAATATTTCAAATGCTAATGTTAATAAACCATCACCTGCTAGTATAGCGGTTGCTTCATCATATTTTTTATGTAAGGTTGGTTGCCCACGACGCATATCATCATCATCCATACTAGGTAAATCATCGTGAACTAACGAATAACAATGAACACATTCTATCGCACTTGCGATTCGTAAAATTCTGGGGTCATTGATATCAAATAATTTTGCTGTTTCAATAACAAGAAAAGGTCGTAATCGTTTACCACCATTCATTATTGCACTAATACTAGCCTGTTGGGTGCGAACAACAATGTTTTGTTCGTCCAATATGTTTTGTAAAACCTTACGGATATTTTTATCTGTTTGATACAGAGCTGATAAAATTTTTGTCATTATTATCCATCAAAAGGTTCAGTAGTAATAATGTCGTTATCAACCTTAATTTTATCGATTCTTTGCTTTGCTTCATTAAGTTTTTTTGTACAAAAATCTTTTAATTTCGCGCCTCGTTCATATGCAGAAATAGCATCATCAAGTTCAATATCACCAGATTCAAGTTGCCTTACTATTTCTTCTAATTCATTAAGAGCTTTTTCAAAAGTTATTTTATTATTCATTTTCACACCTAAAACAATAATTTTTTATTAGTATATTATTAAGACAAGAATATAACAGTAAAAGAACTTTTTAACAAACTTTTTAATTCTAAAAAGAATCATTATAGAATCAATTTGACTCTTTTTGAGAATCATATAATGATTGATTCTAAAAATTTTAAAATCAATTTTACTCAGAAAGGTAAAAAATATGTTTTATTTTGATTCATTTGCATATGGCTTTCTAACTCACGGTGGGTTGTTAATGGCATCAACTTTGCCGGCAATATATTTATTAAGTCGTGGTTTATCTGGTCTTTCAACTATCCCAATGGCAACTGTATTTGCTCTGTCTGGTTTCATAGGAAGTGCATTAGCAATAATAGGGGTAACAAAATTTGCAAATGATAACGAATCATTCAATATCATGATTAGTATTGCCGGTGCTAGCATCTTGTTATACAATGCATTTAAAGCATATCAAAGATCAAAAGATTGTAATATCTGCTACACTAAACATAAAAATTATGATTTATTTTTTGCATTTTCTATGTTTTGGTTAAATCCACACATTTATCTAGATATGATTATTGTATCAAGCTTTGTAAACAAATATAGTTTTCAAGAATCATTAAACTTTTATATCGGCTTTAATATAGTTACAGTTATTTGGTATTATGGCTTTGCTTTATTTGCCAAATCAGCTAATAATTTTATTAAAAATAAAATTGTACACAAATGGATGCACTTGTTATCTAGTTTAATATTAGTGGTAATGGCAACAATATTAATATTGGCAATATTTAAACCAAGCCTGAATCATTTCGGTCATAATCACGATATTAAACACGAACTTCACCACAAACATAGTCACGATGATGATGACAAACATAGTCACGATGATGATGACAAACATAGTCACTAACATTAATATAAATTTAAAATTAACCTTTTATATCTATAATAGTTTGTGTATTTAGGTCAGGTAATATTTCTAGCATATCGCTAATATTGATTGCAATACAGCCTTCTGTGCCACTGTAATCAAGCTTAGCGATATGAAAGAATATTGCCGAACCTTTTCCTTTAACTGGATTGTTAATATTATAATCAAGTTCAATAACAATGTCATATAAATCATCATCACGCCACATACTCTCACAAGAATAATCAAATGGTAATTTTATTAACTGATTATAAGAATCACTTCGAATATCATCGCACCAGCCCATATTTTTCTGGATTTTAATTGAAGGTAATTGTATTTTTGGTAATTTAATTTTATCGCTACGATAAAATAATCTGTTTAATTTCCATTTGCCAATTGGGGTTTTATTATCACCCTCACATTTATTTTTTGTAAAACCATTTTTGCCAAAACTATTTTTATATATTTTATTGTTTAAAAAAAATTTATTTTCTTTTACTATTATAGATGACATGACAAAGCCTTATAAAGATTTAAAAATGTATAATATATATATTAACACAAATGATATTTTAAAAAAAGCCATAGCTGATTTATTAATAAATACAGATATAAAAATAGTTGATAAGAAAAATGCTCAATTAATAATATCAGAAAAAAATATTGCACAAGAAAATGTAAATATATTATTATTAGGTAAAGATATACCTGTGCCATTTAAATTAGATAAATTATTAAAAATAATTAAATACCACATCGATAAACAAGACATAATAATTCATAATGATATTAAAATTGAAATTCATAAATCAATAATTTATTACAACAATAAAAAATACTTGTTAACTGAAAAAGAATTACAGATATTTATCGCACTAATTAACAATAAAAAACTATCAGTAAAAAAATTATTAAATATAGTTTGGGGATATGCACAAAATGTAAATAGCAATACCGTTGCAACCCATATCAATAAAATTCGTAAAAAAATAGATACTAATATAATAAAAACAGATAAAAATAATGACTATTTTATAAATTGAAAAGAGTCATAATAAAATGAAAGCTTTAATTTTTGAAGGTAATACACAGCAAAGAAATAATACTATTATAGCAAATGATAATGTTCCCTATCATAAATTATTTATTAAAACAATTAAACAAGTTAACAATAAAATACAATGTGATGTGGCATTTCCAAATAATAATGATTATAAAATAATTTCTACATCAGATTTAAAAAAATATGATTATGTTTTTTGGACTGGTTCAAGCCTAAATGTATATGATAAAATACCAGAAGTATTGCAACAAATAGAACAAGCAAAAATAGTGTTTGAATCAGGCGTTCCATTTTATGGTAGTTGTTGGGGATTACAAGTTGCAGTAATGGCAAGTGGTGGGATAGTTTCACCTTGTAAGAATGGTATTGAAGTTGGTATAGCAAAAAATATTATTAAAACAATCGAAGCAAAAAACCACCCATTTTTAAATGGAAGAAATTCAAAATATAGTTCATTTTGTGTACATAGTAACGAAACATCAAAAATACCAAATGGTGCAACTTTACTTGCCTATAATGACCATTCAAATGTTCAAGCATTGGAAATAAAACACAAAAAAGGAATATTCTGGGGAGTACAATACCACCCAGAATTTGATAGTAACGAATTACTAGGTTCAATAAAAAGAAATCCTAAAAAATATATGGAACTTGGAATATTAAATTATCGTACAACACCACAAGAATTTGTTGATTCTATGATTGTTGGTTATGAAAATGATTTAGACAAAAATAATAGATTAATAGAGTTTAAAAATTTTATTAATTATTTTAAGAAGTGAATGAAAACAAAAACTACAAAATGTATTTTAACCTTTCATTCACAACAATAATCAAATCGTAAAATTAAATTTCCAGTAATAATCTTTCTGGGTCTTCTATTAATTCTTTTATTCGCACAAGGAATGTAACGGCTTCACGACCATCAATTATGCGGTGATCATAAGTAAGTGCCATATACATCATTTGTCGTATAACTATTTCATCATCTACAACAACTGGACGTTTTTCAATTTTATGCAACCCAAGTATAGCAGACTGAGGTGGATTAATAATAGGTGTTGATAACATAGAACCAAATACACCACCATTTGTTATTGTAAATGTTCCACCAGTCATTTCACTTATTGATAATTTTCCATCTTTGGCACGACGACCAAGATCGGTAATATTCTTTTCAATATCCATTACAGACATATCTTCTGCATTGCGTAAAATTGGCACAACTAAACCTTGTGGTGAACCAACAGCAATACCTATATCTTTATAGTTTTTATAAATTATATTATCGCCATATATTTCCGCATTTACCGCTGGTAATTCTTGTAAGGCTTGAACTGATGCCTTAACAAAAAATCCCATAAAACCTAATCTAGTGCCGTGTTTCTTTTCAAAAATATCTTTGTACTTTTTACGTAATCCCATCAAATGCGTCATATCAACTTCATTAAATGTAGTTAATAATGCTGCTGTATTTTGAGATTCTTTTAGTCTTTTTGAAATTACTCTTCGCAACTTAGACATTGGAACTTTTTCTTCGCCCCTATTATCTACTGGTCGTTCAGGTAAATTAATATTTTCCTTTTCAGGTTTTGGTATTCTTGGTGTAACAGCCTGATTAGTAGTATTTTCTAAACCATTTGCTGACTTAACAGCTTGTGTGTTTTTAACATCTTGTTTAGTAATATTTCCTAAACCACCTGTAGGTTTAACAGAAGCTAAATCAACACCTTTATTTTCCGATTCAATAACTGCTGACGGTGCAACAGCTGGACTAGGCTTACTAGCAGAAGGAGCCTCAACTGGTTCTGGAGAAGAAACATGTTTTTCAGCCTTATCATTAACTGGCTGTGCTTCTTTGCTTGTAGAAGAATCAACTGAATCACCTTCGGCAATAGTACAAACTAATGCTCCCACCTCAACATCATCACCTTCTGATACTTCTATACTCATAATTTTACCGCTTGCAGGACTTGGCATTTCCATACTTACTTTTTCGGTTTCAAGTTCACAAATAGTTTCATCAACTTTTACCGTATCGCCAACTTTTTTAAGCAGTTTTGCTATTGTTGCTTCACTTACTGATTCACCTAGTACTGGTATTAGAACATCTACAATCATTTCAATCTCCTTAAAGCTTAAAAGCCTCTTCTATTAATTTCTGTTGCTCAATTTGATGCTTACTTAACAAACCTGTGGCTGGGCTAGCCGATGCCTGTCTACCTACATACACAGGACGATTATTTTTAACCTCAGCTTTTGTTAAACAATCTTCAATTATTCGATCAATATAGTTCCACGCACCTGAATTTTTTGGTTCTTCTTGACACCAAATAAAATGAGCATTTTTATAATGTTGTAATTCCTTAGCCAAGCTATTGAATGGGAATGGATACAATTGTTCAATTCGTAAAATGTGAATGTTTGTTATTTTATTTTCTTTACGATATGAATTTAAATCATAATATAATTTACCAGAACATAAAATTACACGTTTAACTTTTTCACGAGCTTTCTGATCTATCTTATTACTTTCTGATTCATCTAAATAATAACGATGGAAAAATGAATCATTTGTAAATTTACTTTTTTCAGATACACAGAATTTATTTCTTAATAACGATTTAGGTGTCATAAGAATAAGTGGTTTACGGAAGTTTCTTTTTATTTGTCTGCGTAATGAATGGAAATAATTTGCAGGAGTTGTAATATTACAAACCTGCCAGTTATCTTCGGCTGATAATTGTAGATACCTTTCAAGGCGAGCTGACGAATGTTCAGGTCCTTGTCCTTCATATCCATGTGGTAATAACAATACTAAACCATTCATTCGCAACCATTTTGTTTCACCTGATGCAATAAATTGGTCAATTATTACCTGAGCTCCATTTGCAAAATCACCAAATTGTGCTTCCCATAATACTAATGTTTTTGGGCTGGACATTGCATAGCCATATTCAAAACCTAGCAATCCAAATTCCGATAATGGGCTATCCAATGCTTGAAATTTTGCTTGTCCATTACGAATATTGTTTAAAGGTATATATTTTTTCTCTGTCTCTTGGTCATTAAGAACACTGTGCCTTTGTGAAAATGTTCCCCTTTCACAATCTTCACCAGATAAGCGAACAGGTATTGATTCCAATAATAAAGAACCAAATGCCATTGCTTCGGCTGATGCCCAGTCAATTCCTCGTCCATTTTCAAAAGATTCTTGCATTACTTCCAAGCGTTTTTTAATTTTACTATTAATATTAAAATCTTTTGGATACTTAACTAAATTACTAGTAACTTCATCAAATGTTTCTTCGTCTATAAATGTTTCACCACGACGAATTTCATCTTTGCTTGGTGCAATGGTAAATCCAGCCCAAGCCCCTGTTAACCAATCCGCTTTATTAGGTTTATAAGATTTTGCATCTTTATAACATTGTTCTAGTTCTTCGTTAATTGAATTTAATAAATTATCATATTCAGATTGACTAATAATACCATCATCAATTAATTTTTTTGAGTATATCTCAACTGTTCTTGGATGATGTTTTATTTTATTGTACATTAACGGCTGTGTAAACATAGGTTCATCACCTTCGTTATGACCATGTCTACGATAACACCACATATCTATCACAACATCTTTATTAAATTTCATACGATATTCAGATGCCATTCTTGCCGCAAAAACACAAGCTTCTGGATCATCGCCATTTACATGTATTACAGGTGCATCAATCATTTTCGCCATATCAGAACAATATGGTGATGAACGAGACTTAGATGGCTTTGTAGTAAATCCAATTTGGTTATTAATTACAATATGGATTGTTCCACCGGTTTTATAACCATCAAGTTGTGATAAAAGAAACGTTTCAGCAACCACACCTTGACCAATAAATGAAGCATCACCGTGCAATAATATTGCCATATTTTTGTCGTAATCAACATCATTAGTTCGTTGTTGTTCCGCCGCAATTTTACCCAATACAACCGTATTAACCGCTTCTAGGTGACTAGGGTTTGGAGCAAGAGTTAAATTAACAGTACAGTTGTTGAATTGCCTAGTTGAACTAGCACCTAAATGATATTTCACATCACCAGATACAATTATATCATCAGGGTTTGCTGAACCACCTAAGAATTCACTAAATAGAGCAGTATATGGTTTTTTAAATACATTACATAACAAATTTAATCGTCCACGATGTGCCATTCCCATTACTATTTTTTGAACACCTTTTTCACCAGTACGCATTATCACTTGCTCTACTAATGGGATAAGTGATTCACCGCCGTCAAGACCAAATCTTTTTGCTCCGCGATGTTTTTTATCCAAGAATTTTTCAAAGAAATCTGTATGAGCAAGACGGTTTAAGATTGTTTTTTTACCTTCATCATACAATTTATGTAATTCATTTTGTCCCTCTATTTTTTCACGGAACCAGTCTTTTTCTTCCTTAGACGTAATGTATAAGAATTCATATCCTAACTTACCACAATATAATTTTTCACAAACACCTATAATTTCTCGTAATGTAGCACTTTCCAAACCAAATGAATAATTAAGGAATATGGGTCTATCCATATCTGTTTCAACATTGAAACCATAAGATTCAGGATTTAATTCAGGATTTTCTTGATAATCACGCATTCCCAATGGATCAAGATCGGCCTTAAAATGACCAAAAACACGATAAGCACGGATAAATAACATTGCCCTTGCTGTATCTAGTGTTGCTTGCCTAGTATCAGAAGAACTTAATCCTGTACCTTTTTGCAATCGGTTTAATGCATCATTTAATGTAGCAACAATATCTTTTGGTTTATCATCAAAAGATATATCAGAAACTGTTTTACCCTTACTATCGACACCAACTACACGAGTTTCACGACCACCTTTTAATTCCCTTAGTGCTGTTGTATGTTCTTCTTCTAGACCTGAGAAGAATTCCACCCATTCACTGTCAACACTTGAACGATCTTTTAAAAACCTTTCATACATATCAGATATGTAAGTAGTATTTGCACCAAACAAATATGAATAATCACCTGAATAAGACATAATTTATCCTTTTAATATTTCCAACATTGTTTCACCTAGTCGTGACGGACTTGGGCTAACTGCTATTCCTGATTTTTCCATAGCTGAAATTTTTGATTTAGCTGTTCCTTGTCCACCACTAATAATTGCTCCGGCGTGTCCCATTCGCTTACCAGCAGGAGCTGTAATACCTGCAATAAAGCCAACTATTGGTTTTTTAATTGAGTGAGATTTTACAAATTCAGATGCTTCTTCTTCAGCTGTACCGCCAATTTCACCAATCATAATAATTCCATCAGTATCATCATCATTTAGGAATAAGTCCAAACAATCAATAAAGTTTGTTCCATTAACAGGATCACCACCAATACCAATACAAGTTGATTGCCCTAAACCAGCAATTGTTGTTTGATGAACCGCTTCATAAGTAAGTGTTCCTGAACGGCTTACAATCCCTATTTTACCAGATTTATGAATATGACCGGGCATAATACCAATTTTACATTCATCTGGGCTAATAATTCCAGGACAGTTAGGGCCTATCAAACGACTATTTGTTCCTTTTAATGCATCTTTTACACGAACCATATCCAAAATTGGAATGCCTTCGGTAATTGCCACTATTAATGGAACTTCTGCTTCTACAGCTTCAATAATTGCCGAACCTGCAAATGCAGGCGGTACATAAATAACAGAAGCATCAGCATTTGTTGTATCAATAGCATCTTTCACCGTATTAAAAACTGGTAAACCTAAATGTTGTTGGCCACCTTTTTTAGGTGTTACACCACCAACCATTTTTGTACCATAATCAATTGCTTGCTTAGAATGGAATGTACCTTGTGCACCTGTGAAACCTTGGCAAATAACCTTTGTATCTTTGTTTATTAGTATCGACATAATTATTATTTTCCTTTCACTAGCGCTACTATTTTTTCTGCTGCATCTTCTAGATTATCAGCAGGTGTTAAATCAATATCACTGTTTGCTAGTATTTCTTTTCCTAATTCCACATTTGTACCTTCTAATCTTACAACTAATGGCACAGATAGGTTTACTTGTTTTGCAGCATCAATGATACCATTTGCAATAACATCACATCTTACTATACCACCAAATATATTTACTAATATACCTTTTACATTGCTATCTGACAATATAATTTTAAATGCCGCTGCAACTCGTTCTGCCGTGGCTGTTCCACCAACATCAAGAAAATTAGCAGGTTCTGAACCTTTTAATTTAATAATATCCATTGTTGCCATTGCAAGACCAGCCCCATTAACCATACAACCAATTTGACCATCTAGCTTAACATAATTTAATTCCCAATTATCAGCTTCTAATTCCATTGGATCTTCTTCGGTTTCATCTTTTAATTTAGCAACATCTTTGTGACGATATAATGCATTATTATCAAATGACATTTTTGCATCAAGGGCAATAATATCATCTTGTTTTGTGATAACAAGTGGATTAATCTCTATCATTTCTGCATCTAATTTTATATATGCATCATATAATTTTGATAAAAATTCTTGTGCCTGAGACGTTAAAGCTTCCGGAATACCTAAGCCATCAGCAATATACTTAGTATCAGAATTAGTGATTCCAGAAATATCTATATGACGACGAATAATTTTTTCAGGTGTTTTTTCAGCAACTTCTTCGATATCCATACCGCCTTCTTGTGAACACATAAACATTACTTTACCTACTGCTCTATCAAGTAAAATTGATAGGTATATTTCAGTAGCGATTTGGGAACCTTCTTCTACATAAAGTCTGTTAACTTGTTTGCCATCAGCACCTGTTTGTTTCGTAACAAGAATTTTGCCTAGCATAGATTCGGCTTCTGATAAAACTGTTGATTTATCAAAAATTACTCTAACACCACCTTTATCAGAATTATCATCTTTGAAACGACCAGCTCCACGCCCACCTGCGTGAATTTGCGATTTCACCACAACAACATCTGTTGTTAATTCATTTGCTACATCTTGTGCTTGTTCTGGACTAAATGCAGGTTTTCCATTAGGAACAGCAACACCAAATTCTTTTAATAATTGCTTTGCTTGATATTCATGTATATTCATCATAGTTTCCCTGAATAAATGTTAAAACTAGCTAGATAATAATTTAAATAAAGTCAATTTTCAATACAAATACAAATTTAGTGTCAATATATTGACATCTTTAATAGAACATATTAAATTGACTTTGATATTAATAAACTATACATTTCTAGTGAAAAAATAATTAAACTTTTAGAAATCGATAATTTATGAAAATTTTATTCTTGGGCGATATTGTCGGAAAATCTGGTCGCAATGCTTTAAAAAAATATCTTCCCGAATTACAACAATCTTTAAATCCTGACTTTATTATTGTTAATGGTGAGAATTCGGCTCACGGATTTGGAATTAATAAATCAATAGCCGATGAATTGTTTGAAATGGGAATTGATTGTATTACATTGGGAAATCATGCATTTGATAATGCCGATATTTACAACTGGATTGATAATGAGAATAGAATCATTCGCCCAGATAATATTTCAAAACAAGCACCAGGTAAAGGGGCTCAAGTAATTGATAGTAAAAACGGACATCGTATTCTTGTTTGTAATGTATTAGGGCGAGTATTTATGGATCCATCATATGACAATCCATTTGATAGCCTAGATAAATTAATTCCTGAACGAGGTAACCCAATAAATAACGGATTGGATGCAATTATTGTTGATTTCCATTGTGAAGCAACTTCGGAAAAACAATGTGCAGGCTGGTATTTAGATGGAAGAGCTTCCTTAGTTGTTGGAACACACACCCATATTCCAACCGCTGATTCTAGAATACTTAACAATGGGACTGGTTATCAAACAGATGCAGGAATGTGTGGTTCATACAACAGCGTTATTGGTATGGATACAGAAATAGCATTAAACAGAATGCTAGGAAAATTACCAAGAAATCGTCATAAGCCAGCCGAAACTGGGCTGGGCGTTACTGGCGTATTCATTGAAACAGAAAACACAACCGGACTAACAAAAACAATAAAGAATATAAAATTAGGCGAAATATTTTAATTTATTATTTATCTAAGGAAAACTAAAATATGACAAAAAAACCAATGAGCTTCCTAATCAAGAAATAGAAATAAATAAAGAATACCCTTTTATAATTAATAATGATTCAAGTCGTGAAACATTTGGAAAATTTTTCTGTAATTTTTTAAAAGATACTTTAACTCCATCAGTGATAGAGTTGTCTGCTGGATACGGTGAAGGGAAAACTACATTTTTAAAAATGTGCGAACAACATATAAAAAATGAGCAAAAACAAGAACAAAAACAAGAACAAAAACAAAAACAATTTAAAGACATAGAAATAATATTACTAAATATTTGGAAAGAAGATTTATATAATAGTCCACTAGCCTCTATAATAAAATCCATCAGTAAGCTAGAAGGAAACAAAGCTTATAAAAAGAATATAGAACTACTAAAAAAAATAGATATAGGTATAAATCTTGGAGTTGTCTCGTTATCTACAAAAGATTTATTTGATGATAGCCAGCAACAAGAAATCGAAAAACTAAAAAAAGCATTTAAAACAATAGATAAAAAAATTATATTTTTTATTGATGAGCTAGATAGATGTCGCCCAGATTATGCCATAACAACACTTGAAATTATTCAACACCTTTTTGATGAAAGTAACATTGTGTTTGTATTAGCAACTGATGATAATAGATTACAATCATCAGTTAATAGTGTATATGGTTCTGAAATAGCTGACGAAGATTATCTTCGTAAATTTATAGACATAAAATTTAATTTACCTAAAATAGAAAATGCCGAAGCACATTTATTAAGTAAATGGGGAATGGGTGGTGATACATTAATAAAAGCATCATTGAGAGAACTTAGAATAATTAATTATTATTTATATAATATAGATATACATAACAAGGCTCTAATAAGCAAAATAATTCCATCGGAATTATTCCGAGCCAGATCTTCTCACATTACAAGTAATTGTTATATAAATATTACATCTTTAAAATTTATGATTTTTCTTCGCCATATTAAACCAAATTTGTATTTTAAATTAGGTAATGAAATTTGTAATGTAGAAAATGTAAAAGAGATGATAAAAAAATTAAAATTTAATAACATTCAAAATCAATTAATCAAAACAATATCCGAATTTAAAGAATTTTTAACCTTTATATCCCACACAAAAGCAGAAAATACAGAACGTTTGCAAGAAATATTTAATGATAAAGAAATGAGAGCAATAGATTTGATAGCCAAGGACATTAATACACAATATGTGGAAATGGATGTATTTAATGCATTAGACATTTGTATGGATGTATTTGGTAAATTAACATCAAATAAAACATTTAAAGATAAACTTAAACAAAATTATATGTTGATTTTCCTATATATAAGTTGTATGGGCGATCAAGAACAAAAAAGTATTGCAAAGAAAATGTATGACTTAATAGAAAATCATTAGCCAACAAAAATTATAAATTCGTTTTAAAATTTTAGTAGTAATGTTTTGTAAGCAAAATTTACATATGGTAAATGAGCCAACAAAAAATAAGATAATAAAAGATTTAAAATGAATTTATTTTGTATAAGATGCTGAGCATTTACGGGTTTCTTCTACTACAACGCAGATTAGCTCCGCATTTGTATCTGATAGTTCATTAATGCCTACTTGTTCAACTAAATATTTTGCCATATTTTCCGCGGTTGGGTTAAATGGCACAACGACTAAACCGTCTGGGTCAATCTTTTTGAATGATTCAATGGCAGGGTCATTTTCCCATAATAAAAATTTATGGTCCCAATTTTGTTCTAACCAATTACATAATTTTTCTTTAATCACAGAAAAATCAAGTATTCGTCCTAAATCATCTTGTAAACCTGATATAGTAAAATAAATTCGATAATTATGTCCGTGGAAATGTGAGCATTTTCCTTCGTGTCCATAAACACGATGACCTGCACATATATCGTGATATCTTGTTGCTGTTATATTCATTTTTTCTTCCTTATGGTAATGATGCATATAAATGCACCTGTAAATTTAATTTAAAACCATATCTCATACATAATAATCCAGCACGATTATGATTTTTTTCATTTTGTATTGTATCTAATAATCCATCTTCCCAAAATGATATTACTTCATCAACCTCAGAACGAACCATAATGTCATACTCTGTATTTTGCATTCTTAATATCTTGGATTGTTCTGGCTCTTTTTTATATATATTCATCGGACTTACATAAACTGGTTTTTTTGTTTTTAAAGACCATTCAATAGCCCAATCAGGTATATCATAATAAGGCGAATTTTTATCAGAACTTACAACAAATTTCAAACAATCAGAACGATTTAAATATTTAGACGAGGGTTTAATATATTTTTTCTTTGGTGCTTTTGGTGAACAAACCAAAGTTGTATATTCAGGAATATCACTGTATATAGTTCCATTACTTTCAATTTGCGACCATGCAAATTTATCTTTTACATATTCTAAAAAACCTTTGATATTTTCTTGTAACATTGGTTCACCACCTGTTATGACAACACCAACATTAGTTTTTATCCAATTTTTATGATTATTTATATTATCAATAAAACTATTTTTTTTGTGCCAATCTATTATACAATTTATCCCATCATCATATAATTCATTAAAACAATAAATTGTCATATCATTAAAATATGTATCACAAAAACCACATGTTAGATTACATTTTGACAACCTAATAAACAATGCTGGCATACCAGAATATGGACCTTCGCCTTGCAAAGTGTAAAAACGACTTACAACACCAAGACTATTTTTTGGCATATCAGAAAAATAATGTTTTGATATAGGTTCATTTTGTCCAAACATATTATACCTTAGTTAATTAAAATAAAACAAAGGACATACAAATAATACATATAGTAAATCAGTATGACCTTTGTAAATATAATTAAAAGACTTTAAAATGTTATTATAATATTTTTTAAAGCTTTGAAACTGATTCGTTTAATTCGAAAACAGCATCAATTGATTTTTGTAACATTTTCTTTTCATCGTCATTTAATTGAATTTCTAATACTTCTTCTACACCAGATCCACCAATTATAACTGGTACACCTAAATATAATCCGTCCAATCCATATTTATCTTTGACAAATGCAGCACAAGGAAGAACTTTGCGTTTATCTTTTAAATAACTTTCTGCCATTTCAATTGCCGATGCCGCTGGTGCATAAAAAGCTGAACCCGTTTTTAACAAATTAACTATTTCAGCTCCGCCATTACGGGTTCGTTGTACAATTTTATCAATTTTACTCTGAGACGAATATCCCATTTTCAACATATCTGGAACTGGAATACCTGCGATTGTAGAGTAACGAGTCAATGGTACCATTGTATCACCGTGTCCACCCAATACAAATGCATTAACACTTTCAACAGAAACATTAAATTCTTCTGCCAAGAAATATCTAAATCTTGCCGAATCTAAAACTCCTGCCATACCAACAACTTTTTCTGTTGGTAAACCTGAAAATTTTTGTAATAGTCCGACCATTACATCTAGTGGATTTGTAATACAAATTACAAAAGCATTAGGAGAATATTTTTTAATTCCTTCGCCGACAGATTGCATAACTTTTGAATTAATACCTAGTAAATCATCACGGCTCATTCCTGGTTTACGAGGAACACCGGCTGTAACAATAACAACATCACTATCTTTGATGTCGGCATAATCATTTGTGCCTTTTAAATTACTGTTAAAACCTTCTACTGGTGATGTTTGTGATAAATCAAGAGCCTTACCTTGTGGAATACCTTCCGCAATATCAAATAATACAACATCACCTAATTCTTTTTGTCCTGCGAGTAAAGCAAGTGTTCCACCAATTTGTCCTGCTCCAATTAACGAAATTTTCTTACGAGCCATCTTTTCCTCCTGATTTTGGATTGCTAATACAATAATTTTTATATAATACCTAAAATTATAATTATTCTAATAAATTATACTATAAAGATAATAACCTTAATTATAACCGATTCTAAGCATAAAGTAAAAAAATCTTGCTTGAAATCAATAATAACAGTATAAGAACATTAAAATTAGTATTTAAAATTTAAGGATAATATTTTATGGAACTTAGAAACCTTGCAATTATTGCCCACGTAGATCATGGTAAAACAACGCTGGTTGATAAATTATTAAAACAATCTGGTATATTTCGTGAAAATCAAAATGTAGATGAAAGAGCAATGGATTCAAATGACTTAGAAAAAGAACGAGGCATTACAATTCTAGCTAAAAATACAGCGGTTGAATGGAATAATATCCGAATGAATATTGTTGATACACCTGGGCACGCAGATTTTGGTGGCGAAGTAGAACGAATTTTATCAATGGTTGATGGTGTATTATTATTAGTTGACGCCGCCGAAGGACCAATGCCACAAACTAAATTTGTAACATCAAAAGCATTATCTTTGGGATTAAAACCAATAGTAGTAATAAATAAAGCTGACAAACCTGATGCTCGTCCTGACTGGGTACTTGACCAGATATTTGATTTATTTGTTGCATTAGATGCAAATGATGAACAACTTGACTTTCCAGTAATATATGCATCAGCAAAACAAGGTTGGGCAGTAAATGATTTAGATGATGATAAAAATGACATGGAAGTTGTTTTTGAAAAAATTTCTCAGTATATTTCAGAACCTAATCTTGATACAGAATCTGATTTTTCTATGCTTGTTACCACCCTAGAAGCAGATAACTTCTTGGGAAGAATTTTAACCGGTCGTGTTGAATCTGGAAAAATTAAAGTTGGCGATAGCTTACAAGCACTTAATATAAAAACTGGGTTAATTGAAAAAGCTAGGGTTACAAAATTACTTATGTGTAAAGGACTTGAAAAAATAAATGTCCCCACAGCTATGGCTGGTGATATTGTATCAATAGCCGGATTCACAAAAGCAACTGTTGCCGATACAATTTGTTCTGAAAAAGTCTCAAAACCTCTTGAAGCATTACCAATTACACCACCAACTATGTCAATGACTATATCGGTAAATGACAGTCCATTAGTGGGAAGAGATGGTAATAAATTAACTGGTAATATGATTGCTGAAAGATTATATAAAGAAGCCGAAACAAATATCGCAATTAAGATATCGCAATCAGCTGAAAAAGATGCCTTGGAAGTAGCGGGAAGAGGTGAGTTGCAATTAGGTGTGTTATTGGAAAATATGCGTCGTGAAGGTTTTGAAATGACCGTTGCACCACCACGCGTAATATTACGTGAAGAAAATGGTAAAAAACACGAACCAATGGAAGAAGTACAAATAGATGTAGATGAAGAATTTTCAGGAGTAGTAGTTGAAAAACTTGGAAAAAGAAAAGCAGAAATGAAAGCAATGGCTCCATCAGGTGCCGGAAAAGTAAGATTAACTTTTGAAATGCCTGCTAGAGGTTTAATTGGTTATCAATCTGAATTTTTATCTGATACAAGAGGAACTGGGATACTATCTCGTTCATTCTTGGGCTATGCACCGTACAAAGGTAATATTGAAGGTCGTCGTGAAGGTGTATTAGTATCACAAGAAACAGGAAAATCTGTTGCTTATGCCCTAGCCAATCTTGAATCAAGGGGAGTAATGTTTATTGATGCCGGTGTTGATATATACTGTGGTATGATTATTGGTGAAAACAGCAAAGAAAATGACCTCGATGTAAATCCATTAAAGGGAAAACAATTAACAAATGTTCGTGCATCTGGTAAAGATGATGCAGTAAAATTAACACCACCTAAGCGTTTTACCCTTGAAAGTGCGATTGCATATATTCAAACTAATGAACGAGTGGAGATAACACCAAATAATATTCGTCTTCGCAAAGCACACCTTGATATAAGTGCAAGAAAAAAAGCATCAAAAGGAAAAATATAAGAAAAAATTAAATAATATCTTAAACAGTATATTATTATTTTAATTTATTTTTAAGAAAAATTATTTTATAATTAAATTATTATGAAGCAACAAAATCCTATTTCGTCATTTATTGAACAATATATAAAACTGGAAACATTTGCTGGTTTATTATTAATCGCCGTATCATTACTTGCAATTACTTTTGCTAATATTAATAGTCTTGCCCCTATTTACAAAGAAATACAAGAACTTTATATCGGTGTCGTAATTGGTGATTTAATTATTAAAAAAACATTATTACATTGGGTTAATGATGGATTAATGACAATATTTTTCTTTCTTATTAGTTTAGAAATAAAACGTGAAGTACAAGGCGGTGAATTATCAACAGTTAATAAAGCAATGATGCCGATTATTGGTGCAATCGGCGGAATGGCAATTCCAGCAATTATATATGTAATATATAACCTTAATTACCCACAAAATCTATCTGGATGGGCAATTCCAACCGCAACAGATATTGCATTTGCCCTCGGAATACTAACATTACTAGGTAAAAGAGTTCCAATTGCCCTAAAAATATTCTTAACAACACTAGCTGTTGTAGATGACCTAATTGCAATAATGATATTAGGTGTTTTTTACACCACTGAAATAAATCTTTCTATGTTATTTCTAGGGGCAATTATTACATTTGTAATGTTATTTATGGCGTGGAATAAAGTTGTATCAGCATCTATTTCATTATTCTTAGGCTTTATACTATGGATTTGTTTATATAAAAGTGGTATTCACCCAACACTAGCAGGGGTAATTACCGCACTTAGTATACCTAAAAAATGTAAAAACTCATCAATTCCAAATCCGATGGAGCACCTAGAACACAGATTACACAGTTGGGTAACATTTGCGATTATTCCTATATTTGCATTTGTGAATGCTGGTGTACCGTTGGATATTAGTTTGGGTGATATTAAGCCTTTATCAATTGGTATTGCCTTATCATTATTTATCGGAAAACAAATAGGTGTATTTATCCCTTGTTACATAGCAATAAAAACTAATATTGCAAAATTACCAGATGGAATCAACATATTACAATTATATGGTGTTTCAGCTCTATGTGGTATTGGTTTTACAATGAGTTTATTTATTGGCTCAATTCCATTTACCGATGTTGATAGTATGAACGCAGTGAGGCTAGGCGTACTCGCAGGCTCACTATCCTCAGCTATATTAGGTAGCTTTATTTTATATATTAGTCACAAATCAAATAAATAAATGTAATAATTTATTATTTATAAGTTACTATGCTTGACTTTTTATTATTTAAAAGGTATACATTACCTACTCTATCGCGGAGTAGAGCAGTCTGGTAGCTCGTCAGGCTCATAACCTGAAGGTCGCAGGTTCAAATCCTGCCTCCGCAACCAATAAAAAGACATAACTTTTGTTATGTCTTTTTTTTATAAGTAATATATTTATAAAAGATAAAGTAAAATTTCATATTAAAAGTATGGGGAAAATTAATGATGGAAAATTGGATTGAATTAGGTTTATTATTTGTAAGTGCATTTTTGGCGGCGACAATTATACCTGCACAATCTGAAATAGTTCTCGCAACAATGCATATACAAAATAATCATAATGTTTGGTTATTGGTAATTATTGCATCAACGGGTAATATAATAGGTTCGTTGATTAACTTATTTCTAGGTTGTTATTTGATTAAATTTCAAAACAAAAAATGGTTTCCTATTAACAAAAAATCATTGGCAAGAGCAACAAATTGTTATCAAAAATATGGTGTATGGTCATTATTATTTTCATGGGTTCCAATAATTGGTGATCCTTTAACAGTTGTAAGCGGTGTTTTTCGCACACCTATTCATATATTTTTAATTTTAGTTTCCGTGGCTAAAACTTTGCGATACATAAGTATAGTCTTAATAATATGATAGGATATATTTATTTTTACAACAATTAAAATGTAAATATCATTTTTTGTTATTCTTATTTCTTGGTTATTTTTTACATAGCTATATTATTAAATTTTTTTAATATATTTAATAATTTTCAATTGTATTTTAACAAATTAAAATGTTATATATGAAAATATTAATTAATTATATTAAGAGGAGTACTTATATATTTAAGTAATTTAAAAATGGCTAGTAAAAATTTATCACCTATATATTTAAAAAATTATCCTGAATACACAAAATGGGATTCAGATGTTAACACATTTCCATTAACTGAAATATGGGATAATGCAGTAAAGAAATACCCAAATAATCATGTGATAGCATTTATGGGTACAAATATTACATATGCTGAATTAGACATTGAAATAACAAAAATGGCATCACGATTACAAAAAATTGGGATGAAAAAAGGGGCACATATTGGTATATGTATGGCAAATACACCTTGGTATGTAATATGTTATCAAGCTATCTTAAAAATAGGTGGAGTTGTAGTTAATTTTAACCCATTATATACAAAAAATGAACTTACACATCAAATAAAAGATTCAGAAATTAAGGTAATGTTAACTCTAGATTTAGCAATGTTATGTAATAAAGTAATACCATTAATTGGTACAGAAAAATTAAATCAAATTATAGTATGTCCTTTTGATATACATTTACCTACATTGAAAAAGTTAATGTTTAATATATTCAAAGCAAAAGCTAAGGCAAAAATAAAACAATCAAAAACTATTCACACTTTATCTAGTCTAGATAACAACCTACCGCCCATTAAAAAAGTAAAAATTAATGTAGATGACTTAGCTGTATTACAATACACAGGTGGTACGACTGGTCGTGCAAAAGGGGCTAGCTTAACACATGCAAATTTATCAGCAAACATTAGTCAATGTACACATTGGTTCCCAACATTCAAAGATGGACAAGAGCGAGTTGCAACATTCTTGCCTCTGTTTCATGTATTTGCAATGACCGTATGTATGAATTTCACTATCAAACATGGTTGTTGTATGATTATGTTGCCACGATTTGAATTAAAAAAAGCTTTAAAAGCAATGAAACAAGAAAAAGGTACTATGTTCCCAGGTGTACCAACAATATTTCAAGCAATCACACAATTACCAGATAACCAAAGAAAAAAATTAAAAGATTTGAAAATAGCTATGTCTGGTGGGGCAGGTCTACCAGAAGATACAAAAAAAACATTTGAAAAACAAACTGGTGTAGAATTGGTTGAAGGATACGGGTTGTCCGAAACATCACCTGTTGCTTGTGCAAATCCATTTAATGGCAAATCTATACCACAATGCATAGGCTTACCATTACCACAAACTCAAATATCTCTAAGAGATTTAGAAGACCCTGAAAAAGAAGTAAAGAATGGACAAAAAGGCGAATTATGTATAAAAGGCCCTCAGGTAATGAAAAGTTATTGGAAAAATAAAAAAGCAGACAAAGAAAGTTTTACAAAAGACGGATTCTTTCGTACTGGTGATGTAGGACAATTTGATGAAAAAGGTTTTTGTTATATCGTTGATCGTATAAAAGATTTAATATTACGAGGTGGATTCAATGTCTATCCAAGAAATATAGAAGAGGCAATTTTAACGCATCCTGATGTGGCAGAAACAATAGTAATCGGTATTAAAGATGAATGTCTAGGTGAAAAACCAAAAGCATTTGTTAAATTACAAAAGCAATCAAATATTACAGAACAAGAATTACTAGATTTTGTAAACCCTAAACTATCAAAACTAGAACAGTTTAAAGATATAGAATTTAGAAATGAACTTCCAAAAACTATTATTGGTAAATTATCTAAAAAAGATTTAAGAGAAGAGCTTTATTTTTGTTTAAATGCTAGCCCTATACTCAATCGCTAATTTTTCTAATATTTTATCTGTTGTTTCATCCAAATTTAATTTAATATTTGGCTTTCCTGTATTTATAACCTCTATATACTTCTCCATTGAATAAAAGTTGTCTTTTGATTTTATAGATTTTTCTACTGAGTTTAATTTATGAATTAAACATAAATGTTGATATTCAGAAGATACTTCTTGAGTTTTTCCGCGGGGGTGGGCTTTTATTAAGTGTTGATTTGGTGTTAATGTTATTATATTCTCTTTATGTGCTGAAATTTCTGGAAATTCACTTTTCATAAATATATGGTGTGCATGTATAGCGTCTGCGGAATTATCTATTTCGCTTATAAACTTATGATAATTTTAAATTATGTGTTTTTATAAAATTAAGCTTTCATAATTTTTTGAAATCAAGTGAATTGAGAACAAAGCTTAGAATCAAGAAAATTAAAAACGAATGTTTATAAAATAGTAAATGAGCAAATTATTTTGTTAGATAATATACAATTAAAATATAATTTAATATCTTTCAACAATAGCAGAAATACCCATACCGCCAGCCGTACATATAGCAATTAAACCACGGTTAAAATCTTTGTTTTCGCGAATTAATTTTTCACATACGCCCAATATTCGTCCACCTGTTGCAGCGAATGGGTGTCCATAGGCAAGTGATGAGCCGACTAAGTTTACTTTTTTCATATCAACTTCGCCATGAACTTTATTACGAGAGAAAAACTTTTTATTATATTCTTCATCATTCATTGCTTTTAAAAAACATAAAGTTTGGGCGGCAAATGCTTCGTGAAATTCATAAAAATCAAAATCTTGAAATTTTAAACCTGCTTGTTTTAAAACTTTATCAACAGCAATTGTTGGTGCCATTAATAAACCATCACCTGCGGTAAAATCATTTGCACTATGGGCAATAAAAGATATGGTTGCATGTATATCAAATCCATTTTGTTTTGCCCAATCTTCACTTGCCAATAACACGGCCGACGCCCCATCTGTTAATGCGGTTGCGTTACCTGGTGTAATTGTACCATTTTTTTTATCAAAAGCAGGTCTTAATTTTTCTAAATCAGACATAGAAATATCATGCCTTAAAATGTTATCATCATAAACACCAACATATGGTGATATTAAATCGCTATTGAATCTAAGCTTTACTGCTTGGGATGCCTTTTTATGCGAGCTAAGGGCAAATTCATCTTGTTGCTTGCGAGTGATGCCCCATTCTTTCGCCATTAATTCACAATGTCCTCCCATTGATAAACCTGTCTGTGGTTCGTTAACACCAACAGGAATTGGTATTAATTCTTTTAATGAAAAGCCTTTAAAACATTTTAACTTTTTCATAGTTGTTTTTGCTTTAAATACATTTAACAACCTATCAGCAAATTTTGGATGAGCCGAAAATGGAACTTTTGACACACTGTCTACACCACAAGCAATTCCACTTTCAATTTGTCCACTAGCAATTTTTGCCATAATAATCCCAGCCGTTTGTAATGAGGTACCACAAGCCTGTTGCACATTATACCCAGATGTATAATTACTAAGTGTTGTTTGTAAAATTGCTTCTCTTACTAGGTTAAAATCAGAGCTTGCATTTAAAACTGCACCGCCGACAACTTCGTCTATTTGTTTTTCCGATAAATCAGCTTTATCAATTAGCCCCTGTAATGCACCAATTAATAAATCTTTTGGAGTTTGATTTTCATACAGGGTAAAGCCTTTATTAAATGCTGTTCTGCTGGCTGATACTATTGCAACTTTTCTTATTGTTTTCATAGTTTTTTATTCCTTACTTATCCAAGCTTTTCATATAGTTTAATGGCCCACCTAAATGTGGTGCAAATCCAGTACCAAATATAATACCGCCATCAATTAAATCACTGCTTTTTTGTTCGTTTGTATCCCATACGATTTTTTCATCAAGGCATAATTTTGCTTCAATCCATAATGGTGATAATACGGTATGAGCAATTTTCAATAAATCAGTATTTTTATCAACAGATTCAGTTTTTACTGGTTTGCCTTTTTCCCAATTATAATAACCTGAATTTGTCTTTCTTCCCAACTTACCATCTTGTATCAATTTTTCCACTTTTGAACCTTTTGGAATTCTTATTTTTAATTCCTTTGCCACATCTAACATAATATCAAGACCCACCGTATCAGCCAATTCAATAGGCCCCATTGGCATACCAAATTCACGACAGGCTTTATCAATAATTTCTTTATTATGAACACCTTTATTTTCAAGTTGTAAAGCACTCATAATATATGGAGCAAGAACTCGGTTTACCAAGAATCCAGGTGAAGATTTTACAATTAATGGAAACTTGCCAATATCCTTAACAAATTTTGCACCAATATCTAAAAATTTTTGATTTACAAAATCTGACTTTATAATTTCAACTAATGGCAATGTATGAGCAGGATTAAAGAAATGTAACCCAATAAGGCGAGTTTTATCTGCCATACTTTGTGCTATTTTTTCCAATGGAATTGCCGAAGTATTGGTTGCTAATATAGTATCTTTTGCAACTTTTGCTTCCACATCTTTAAATAATTTTTGTTTTATTTCAAGATTTTCAACTATTGCCTCAATAACTATATCTGCCGATAATAATCCATTTTCCTCTTTATCTATAATAAATCTTGCCATTGCTTGTTTAACTAGTTCAGGTTTTTTTAAACGTTTTGTAAAGAATTTATTAGCTTTAGTTTGTGCTTTTTTTAACATATCGTCGCTAAGGTCTTGAATACTTACACGATAACCTTTGCCCGCACAATGTATTGCAATATCGCATCCCATTGTACCAGCACCTATGACATGTACATTTCTTATTGTTTTATTGCCAGCAGATTTTGCTAGACCTTTCATTGTATTTGAAATATAAAATATTCGCTGTAAATTTCTAGCGGTTTTTGAGAGCATAATTTCTGCAAAGTTTGATTTTTCAAGTTTTTGCATTTTTACATAATCAGAGCCACTCTCTTTCCAGATATCTAGTAATTTATAAGGGGCTGGATAATGTTTAGGATTTACTTTCTTATTTAATCTATCTTTAAATTTATTATAAATAAATGAACTAATTAATGGATTATTTGGTAGTGATTTAAAAAATCCAGCTTTTGGTTTTTCTATTTTCCCGTTTAATTGTAATAACTTTTTGCGAATTGTCCAACGAAGTTTATCTTTTGTATCAACTAGTTTATGAGCAATGCCTGATGCTTTTGCACCTGATGGTTTTAAGTTTTTTCCTGTAAGCATCATCGTTAATGCATTAATAGTTCCCAATTGTGAAATAGAACGAAACGTTCCACCAAAACCCGGATATATTCCCAATTTAACTTCTGGAAATCCTATGCTTGATTTATATTTAGTTGCTTGATTATTTAACACAACTCGATATTTAAATGCTAACGCTGTTTCCAGTCCACCACCTAAACAAAATCCATTAATACCACAAGCCGTAGGAATTTTTAAATTATCTAATTTATCAAAAATTGAATGAGCTTTATCTATAAGTTCATTAATTTTATTATGTTCGTTTAAATCAGCAAATGAATTAACATCAGCCCCCATAATAAAGTTTTTCTTTGCTGATAGTAAACCCAATCCCTTTAATTCATTCGAATTATCATTAGCGAAATCAAGAATCTTATCAAACTCAGCTAATACTTCATTGTCCAGAGTATTTTCACTTTTGTCTTTACAATCAATAACAACCCATAAAATATTTTCAAAATCCCATTTAATGTTAAAATTTTCTAATGATAACGTGTCTATTTTATTTGCTGACATTTTAACTTTCCTTTTCAACTATGCGGTTAAATTTGTTTCTACATTATTCATATGGTTTTTACCATCGATAGAAAATTCATCTACATTAATATAATTATAATATATTTTTTCACATTTTGTTAATATTTCAGCTTCACTTTTATTGATTAATTTTTGTTTTAAAGCTTCTTGAATCCAATTTTTTTCATAATTAATTAATAGTTCTTGTGATTTAATAAAAGGTTTTAATTTTTTATAAATATCTTCCGCCTGTTGCAAGAATCTATAATCTTTAATCATTTCATCTAAAATACCACTGCGTATTGGTGTACGGAAAATATTTTTTGACAAATCAAAATTCAAATTAAAATCACTATAAAACATTTTAACGACTTCAATCGCATTTTTATCCGACGGCTGTTTATTAAGACCTATTCCAAATAATGACAATGGGAACAATATAGATTTTAATATAAAACCAATTAATGATATTGGTAAATTATCAATTGTGGATTTCATTAATTGCGTATTATCATAACAAAGCTTGGTAATTGAATAATCAAGTAATGGCAATAATTTTTTATTATTAGTGTCTTCGTAATTTTTCAATGTTGCCATAGCAAATGAAATATTTTTTAATATATCAGCACACCTACCTGATGTCATTTGTTTTGCCTTAATTCCACCCCCAAATGTTAACAACACAATATCAGCAATTAATGCAAATTGCTTTGCCTGCATATTTACCATTCTGTAATATTTTGCTGGGGCTTTTATGTTTTTAGGGCTAGCAATAAACAAACCATTACTAAGGTTGTGAATTATATTACTAAATACATTTGATATAGTAAAACCAATGTGTTTTAAAATTATATTGCTAAATTGTTTTCGTCCAAATGATTGTTCTTTATTATACAAGGATTCAATTTCTTGGAATAAATAAGGATGGGCACGAATCGCACCTTGTGAAAATGTAATCAAAGTACGGGTTAAAATATTTGCTCCCTCAACAGTAATAGCAACAGGAATACCTTGATAAGAACTTTGAATAAAGTTATTAGGACCATCACAAATTGATTTGCCTGCCAATATATCCATATTATTATTAACAACACAACGCATATCTTCGGTAGAAGCATATTTTATTATTGCTGATGCCACAGCAGGATTTTCACCATCATCAACCATTGTTGCAGACAATGAAAGAGCCGAACCATTTATAAATGTTAAATGTATATTACTAGCAAGTTTTTCTACAACACCTTCCATTTTTGCAATAGGTAGATTAAACTGCTTGCGTATACCTGCGTATAACATTGTGTACATAGTTGTAAAGCTCATGCCTGACGAAGAAACAGAAGGCATTGAAACGGCTCGTCCCACGCCCAAGCAAGCCATTAACATCATCCAACCTTTACCTAAATAGTCTTTACCACCGATTATCTGATCAATGTCAATTATTACATTACGCCCACGAATTGAACCATTCATAAAACCAGTTGATAAAGGTAAATGGCGATTGCCAATTTCAATACCTTTTTGATTACGTTTTAACATTGTAACTGTAATGCCAACATTTTTAGTATTATTATTTACATATTCATAATCATCACCCAATAATCCATCTGGATCATAAACATCAATAGCAAGACCAATTAACGTAGCAATTGGGGCTAAGGTTATATATCTTTTTGAAAAATTAGCTTCAATAACTAACTTTCCATTGTTCTTTTTTATAATACCAACATCACGCATTGATGCTGCATCACTTCCAGATGTAACACCAGTTAATGCAAAACAAGGAACATATTCACCATTTGCTAGTTTAGGTAAATATTCATCTTTCTGTTTTTTTGTTCCAAATTTTAATAATAATTTCGCAGGTCCTAATGAATTAGGGACCATTACAGATACACCCAAGGTAACAGCTTTTGCCCCCAATATTGAAACAATCACACTTATTGCTTGTGCGGAAAATTCTAATCCACCATATTTTTTTGGAACAATAAATGAAAAGAAGCCCTTATCTTTTAAAAATTTCCAAGCATAATCAGGAATATCTGCATTTTTACGAACATCAAAATCATTTATTTTAGCAATTAACTTTTTTACAGGTCCTTCAATAAAAGCTTTTTCTTCATCACTTAACACTGAAATCTTGCGACTCAACAAATGATCCCAATCTGGCTTGCCTGCGAAAATACCTTTTTCATATGACAAAGTTCCTGCCTCAATTGCTTCGCGTTCTGTATCAGAAATAGGAGGTAATGATTTTTTCAACATATTAAATACTATCCTAGATAAAAATAATTTAATTAAAATTATTGATAATATTATTATCCCAAGAACTATTAAGATTGTATTTATTGACATAACATTTCTCCCTTTATTATAAATTTCTTTAAAATGTCTTACCTTATTTAAAGGTATATTATTTTTTTATTTCTGTACACTATTTTTTTGATTTTAAATACTAGTTGTGATATTTTTAGGATACAAGTGAAATAATAAAAAATACAATCTATTATAGTAGTTAAAATAATTAATATTATAGGGGATATTATGGCATATTTAAATGAAAAGTTAAAAATAAAACATCCAATAATTATGGCTCCAATGTTTTTGGTTTCAAATGTTAATATGATTATTTCTGCACATAAAAGCGGTATCATAGGGTGTTTACCTGCACATAATTTTCGTACGCAAAAAGAATTAGAGACAGCATTAAAAGAATTAACAGATAAAAAAATTAAATTTGGAATGAATCTTATAGTTAATAAATCCAATACTAATTATGAGTGGCAAATAAAAAGTGTGTTAAAGTTTGGTTGTGATTTTATTATAACATCATTAGGTAATCCAAAGAATACCATTGAACTTGCACATAAACAAAATATACTAGTTTTCTGTGATGTAACAAATATTCAATATGCAAAAAAATGTGAAGACCTAGGGGCTGATGCAGTTGTTGGAGTAAGTTCAGATGCAGGTGGGCATTTAGGACAAATTTCATCAAGAGAATTAACAAAAATATTAAAACAAAATATAAGTATACCCGTTTTATCATCAGGTGGAGTTGGTGATTACAAATCATATCATTCACACCTAAAAAATAATTCAGATGGTGTACTAATTGGTTCTGTATTTATTGCTTGTACAGAATCAGGAGTAAATCACAAATACAAGCAAGCAATGGTTGACTATACAGATAAAGATATTGTTATAACATCAAAATTATCAGGCACACCTTGCACCATTATCAACACCCCAGCAGTACAAAAAATGGGAACAAAAGAAAACTGGATAGAAAAAATATTAAACAAAAATAAATCGTTTAAAAGACTATTAAAAAAAATTCGTTTTATAAAAAGTTGGAAAACTCTAGAAAAAGCTGCTTTTTCAGCAAATTACGATTCCATATGGTGTGCGGGTAAAAGTATTAAATATGTCAAATCAATACAACCTGTGAAAAAAATCGTCGAACAAATAACTAAATTATAATCAAACGCCATAAGATAAATATTATGATAATTTTTAGGATAATCATATGAAACAATTCAACAAAATAAATAGAGAAAATATTTTATATTTCTTAACCGTATTTTATGGAAGAATACGCAAACACAAAGAATTAGGTGGAATATTTGAAGGAATTATCGGAACAGATAAAGAAGAATGGCACAAACATATTGAACATATTTGTGAGTTTTGGTGTTCTTTAATACTTAGAAGTGGAACATTTAATGGAGCACCTATGCAAAAACATATCGCAATTACAGATATCAAACGACACCATTTCAATCAGTGGCTAGAAATTTTTGGACAAACAGCAAAAGAAATGTACGATAATAATAATTCTAATATATTTATATCGAGGGCACAACAAATTGCTAAAAGTTTGTCTATGGGTATTGAAATTTCTAGGCAAAAAAACGATATAGACTATTAATATAATATTAAATTTTTTATTTAGTACTATTTAGTATATTTTAAAGTACTTTATTGTTTCTCTATAAAATATATTTAAATTTATTTCTATCTCAGTAAAAATAAACAATATTAAAAGTCATTGATTTCTAGTCTTTTTTACTCAATCAGGATTTCTGTTGCCTAGCTTGATTATTAATCAACAATTTAAAAATAAATTGTATTGATTAGTATGTAATAAATATATTATAATATACATAACTTAATAAATAAGATATTTTTAATATTATAGAATAAAAGGTCAAATTTAAATTAAATGTTAAATCAAAACACAAAAGGATAATTACAAATAATGAAAAAAACCCTTATCTATTTAGGACTTGCGTCATTTATAACTATTGTTATTGGTGCTTTATATAAAATCAGCAATGTATTAACCACAAATTGTGATGCTGTAAAAGATAATATAAGTTATGCTTGTAATTTTGTTTTATTTTATTCAGGTGGGCAATTAGGTTATGAACAAGGTAAATTAATATTGCTTGCCTTTTCATTAATGTTAATAGTTGTTATACCTGTAATTGTTATGTCAGTTGTGTTCCCATTGTGGTACAGTTCAAAGAATAAGAATGATTACAAGCCTAACTGGTCACATTCAACTATAATTGAATTGTTATCTTGGAGTATTCCAATTTTAATTATTTCAGTGTTAGGTTATACAGCCTACATAACATCACATTCAATGGATCCTAGAAAATCACTAGTTGGAAAATATGAAAATACCAAAAAAGAAGAACTTGTAATTCAAGTTGTTGCTATGGATTGGAAATGGGTATTCTTTTATCCAAAGCAAGATATTGCCACAGTAAATGAAATTGCTATACCAGTTAACACACCTATAAAATTCCTGATCACATCAGACACAGTAATGAATTCATTCTTTATTCCTGAACTAGGTGGACAAATTTATGCAATGGGCGGAATGGAAAACCGATTACATTTAATTTCCAAGCGAAAAAAAATTATGCGAGGAATATCGTCAAATTATAGTGGTTTTGGTTTTGCTGGGATGAAATTTAAAGTTATTTCAACTTCCGATTCCGGTTTTGAAAACTGGGTGAAAAAAGTAAAGCAGTCAACTGTTAAATTTGATCAAGCCGCGTATTCAAGATTGCGCGGTAAACAAACAAAAGACCATAAGGTTGAATACTTTTCGGATATAATAGATAATGAACAATTTGAAAATATTATTCGTAAATATTTAAAAACACATTAATAAGGAATTTGAAAAATGTCAAGACGCCCCACTAATATAGTAACTGACCCACACTGGTTCTTTGGTAAATTAAACTTGGATATTTTCCCTATGTCAACAGATCCAATAGTCCTTGTAACATTTATTATAGTAGCAATTGGGGCAATATCATTGCTTGCATTTATAACATACAAACGTTGGTGGGGTTACTTGTGGAAAGAATGGTTCACAACTGTTGATCACAAAAAAATTGGTATAATGTATATCATTGTTGCTCTTGTTATGTTGGTTCGTGGCTTTTCAGATGCAATCCTTATGCGAACGCATCAAGCACTGGCCACCTCATCAGCTTTTGGTTCCGGATATTTACCGCCTGAACATTATGATCAAATATTTACCGCTCATGCTGTAATTATGATTTTCTTTGTTGCAACACCACTGGTAAGTGGATTATGGAATTTAATTATACCATTACAAATTGGAGCTCGTGATGTAGCATTTCCTTTCCTTAACAATATTGCCCTTTGGTTCTTTATTGCCGGTGCAATGTTAATCAATGCATCTTTATTCATTGGTGAATTTGGAAGTGTGGGTTGGCTAGCATATCCACCACTAAGTGGTATTGAATTTAGCCCTTGGGTTGGAGTTGATTATTGGATTTGGTCATTACAAATATCAGGTATAGGAACCACATTAACATCCGTAAACTTTATTGCAACTATTTTACGAATGCGTGCACCAGGTATGAACATGATGAAGATGCCTATATTCTGTTGGACAACATTATCAACCGCAGGTATAGGGGCTGTAATTTTCCCAATACTTACAGTTACAATCGCATTATTAACACTTGATAGATATGTGGGAACTCATTTCTTTACAAATGACCTAGGTGGAAATCAAATGATGTGGGTAAACCTTATTTGGGCTTGGGGGCATCCAGAAGTATACTTTTTAGTATTACCAGCTTTTGGTGTATTTGCAGAAATTGTACCAGTATTTTCTCGTAAAAAATTATTCGGTTATACTGGTTTTGTGTGGGCAACAGCTGGTATTTCCCTATTATCATTCCTTGTATGGTTGCATCATTTCTTTACAATGGGCTCAGGGGCTTCGGTAAATACATTCTTTGGTATTGCAACGATGGCAATAGCCGTGCCAACAGGTGTAAAAATATTTAACTGGTTATTTACAATGTACAAAGGAAGAGTTGAATTAACCGCATCTATGTATTGGGTTATTGCATTCCTTATCACATTTACAATAGGTGGTATGACTGGTATTATGTTATCAATTCCAGCCGCAGATTTTGTATTACACAATTCATTATTCTTAATTGCCCATTTCCATAATACTATTATTGGTGGGGCTGTATTTGGATACTTAGCTGGTATTACATATTGGTTCCCCAAAGCAACTGGTATCAAATTAAATGAAACAATGGGTAAAGCATCAGCTGTATTATGGTGTACCGGATTCTTCGTTGCATTTGTTCCTATTTATGCACTAGGATTTATGGGGGTAACCAGACGATTAAATTACTATGATAATCCAGATTGGGCTCCGTACTTTATTGTTGCCACATTTGGTGTTCTTCTAATCGCTGGTGGTATTGGATTAAATGTATTCAACTTTGTTTATAGTCTTTGGAAAAAAGATAAACCTGAAAATATTGATGCAATTGGTGATCCTTGGAACGGAAGAACTCTTGAATGGGCAACTTCTTCACCACCAGCATTTTATAACTTTGCAAAAATTCCTTATGTAAATGAATTGGATGATTGGCACCATAAAAAAGAAAATGATGTTGCATACCAACCAATCAAAAATTATGAACGAATCCATATGCCAGCAAATACTGTTGCAGGGCCTATTATTGGTGTACTATCAATTGGTTTTGGTTTTGCATTCGTATGGCATATTTGGTGGTTGGTTATTTTAACTTTCATTTCAATGGTTGTTGCATTTATATGGCACAATGTATTTGAAGAAAAAGATTACTATGTAGAAATCGATGAAATTAAAGCTATCGAAGAACAATGGCAGAAAAAAATTAAACAAACATTAAATAAAAAGGCTTAAAGAGGTATAACAATGGTAAAATCATCAAGTATAAAAGTATACGCAGACGAATACCATCAAGATATGGAAACTGATACTGTATTCGGTTTCTGGGTTTATCTGATGACAGATTGCTTATTATTTGCAACATTATTTGCTGTATTTGCATCTACACCGCAAATGCCAAATGCATATGGTGTTATGCCAAGTGAAATTTTCCAACTTGAATTTATAATGGTTGAAACTGGATTATTACTTGCATCATCATTCACATTTGGTTTAGCAATGATTTCAATGTATAGCAATAAATTAAAGAGCGTTTTCTCGTGGCTAATAATTACATTATTATTGGGTCTTGGGTTTCTTAGTATTGAAATATATGAATTTATTCACTTATCAACTAGTGGCTCACCAATTACATTAAATGCATATTGGGGGGCTTTTTATGCTCTGGTTGGAACACACGGACTACACGTAACTACTGGTTCGGTTTGGATGTGTGTAATGTTCTGGCATTTAAAAAGATCGGGGTTATCTATACCAAATCAAACTCGCCTATCTTGTTTAAGTTTATTCTGGCATTTCCTTGATTTAATTTGGATTGTCGTATTTACAATGGTTTACTTATTAGGAGTATTATAAAATGGGACACGCACAAGAACCAAACATACCACACGGAACTTTATCAGATTACATCTGGGGATTAATCTGGTCTATCGCCTTAACTGCAATTTCATTTGGAGTTGTAATAACTGGTAGTTTTGATAAAATAACGACTATTACTATTTTATTAGTTTCAGCTATTACACAAATCTTTGTACAATTGTTTTATTTTTTACATATGAAACGAACACCTGACCAATCTTGGAACATTATCACTGGTTTATTTACTATTGTACAAGTATTAATATTATTTGCTGGTACATTATGGATTATGCATCACCTTCATTTTAATATGGCAATTGGATACTAACTGTTATATCCCCAACTATTTGTTGGGGATATTTTTATAAAAGAATATATTATGATAAAACCCTACTTTAAATTAATGAAACCTGGAATTATTATGGGTAATCTAGTTTATGGGCTAGGCGGGTTTTTCTATGCTAGCCATAGTACAATGGTTATGCCTATCTTTATTGGTACAATGCTAGGATTAATTTTAATAATAGGTTCTGCCTGTGCATTCAATAATGTATATGATATGGATATTGATTCCATAATGAAACGTACACAAAATAGACCGATGATAAAAGGTGAAATTAGTAAACAAAATGCAATTATATTTGCAACAATCGTTGGGATAAGTGGCTTTGCCTGTTTATGGTTTTTATCTAGTAAAACTGCTTTTTGGTCTGGTGTATTTGCATTTTTTATGTATGTTGTTGCATATACAATGTGGTCAAAAAGACAAAGTGTTTGGGGAACTTTTACTGGTAGTTTATCTGGTGCTATGCCAATATTAATGGGTTATGTAGCTATCACTGATTCTATTACTACTGAAATAATTTTTTTATATATAATGTGTGTAATTTGGCAAATGCCACATTCATACGGAATTGCAATTTTTCGCTTTGATGACTATAAATTAGCAAAAATAAATGTTTTACCTGTTGCAAAAGGCCTAGTTGCAACAAGAAATTCAATAATGCTTCACATTAGTGCATTTGTGGTTACATTATCTATCTTTGGGTATATGGGATATATGCACCCTATCGGATTATTAATAATACTATCACTTAGCTTATATTGGTTATTTTTAGCTGTATTTTTGTTTAAAGAGGAAACAAAAGAAAAATGGGCTAAACAAATATTTTTCCAGTCCATTTTTATTGTAATAGTTCTTAATTTATGTTTAGGTTTTAATGGGATATTAATGAATTTATAATGTTAAAAAAAATAATTTTATGTGTTAGTTTAATAGGCTTTATTCAGCCAGCATTTAGTGAAACAAGGCCTCTAATTTCTGATGGTATGCGTGGTTTAACAACAAATGCTTGTGTGGAATTGGTAAGAAAAGTAGAAGCGAAAATGATTAAAAATTTACCAATTCGTACTCACCCTATTATAAATCAAGATGATCCTAAAAATAATGTTTTTTCAGCAACAACTATTGTTGATTATAATGGTAATGATAGTCAGGTTAATATGTCTGTAATTCCAGTTAAAAATTCTTGTAATGTTGTATATATGGAAACTTTCGTAAGAAGTGAGCCGTGCATTATTAGTCGTGAAAAAATACTAAAAAAATGGAACTTTGTTGGTAAATTAAATGAAACAATGGTTTTTAATTTCCGCCGTGATGATAAATTTTTTGGATATCTAACTCCACAGGGATTTAACAGTTCTTGCCTAATATCAAAACGCCGTGTTTTTTATGGTGAATAAGCAAAAAATCAAAGCTAATAAAAGATTTAAAACTAATTTAACCAGCAATAGATTTGCCGAAAGAACCTAAGTCCTTAAAAGCTTCATTTAATCTTTCCACTATGCCAATTTGTCCTGCACGAAGCCATTTTCTTGGGTCATAATATTTTTTCTGTGGTGTGCCTGTTTTCGGACAAATTTGATGTTTAAATGCTAATTGATTTTCATTTACATATTTACCAACTTGTTGTGAATTTGCAAATTGAATATCTGTATCAATATTCATTTTAAATACACCATACGAAACTGCTTGTTCTATCTTTTGTTTTTCAGAACCTGAGCCACCGTGGAAAACAAAATCTAATGAATTTTGTCCTAGGTCTCTTGCATTTTGTGCAAGTTCTTGTGAATTTTTAAGAATTTCTGGTCTTAATTTTACATTACCTGGCTTATATACACCATGAACATTGCCAAATGAAGCAGCAATAGAAAAATGACCAATAGAATTTAAACGATCATAAGCTTGTAGTACGTCTTCTGGCTGTGTGTAAAGATGTGCATTATCAGCAGAAGTATCAATATCAGAACCAATACCATCTTCTTCTCCACCAGTACAGCCTAGTTCAATTTCTAAACTCATACCCAATGGAGTCATTTGTTTTAACATTTTTTCTGATTCCAATAAATTAAAACCTAAATTTTCTTCGCTTAAATCTAACATATGAGAAGAAAACAAAGGCTTTCCTGTACATTTTAAAAAATCCTTAGATTCATCAATTAATCCATATAACCAATCTATCAATCCACGATTTGCATGATCTGTATGTAATGCAACACAAATACCATATTGTTTTGCAACTGTATGCATATATTGGGCAAAGGCTTTTGCTCCTTGTATTTTATTTTCAAGAGTATTCTCCAAAGATGAACCACCAAAGAAATGAGCCCCACCATTTGAAATTTGAATAATAACATCAGACTTGGCAAGTGCCGCAGCTTCTAGAACAGCAGAAGCAGTTGTTGAATCAAAAACATTAACCGCAGGTAAAGCATAGCCAGCTTTTTTACATTCTTTTACTAAGTTAATATAATCATCGCCTGTAACAATACCAGCTGAAATTGAACTCATTATTTTTCCCCTTACCTAATATAATATATTTATTTAATATCAAAAAACATTAGATAAATATAACAAAATACTAGTATCAATACAAATAAAAATACCATAAAAAACATCTCCTGGAACAACTTGTAGGTGTATTTACTTATGCATCACTACCTATGATACACTTAAGGTGTTGTTTTATAAAGGTTTTTTTGTTTTTTATACTTGATTTTATACTACCAATAGTTCTACAATTAATGCTTACTAAGTATTATATTAATTATTGAATGAATTGTGAGAAAAGATGAAAAAAGAAGATAGTAATAATAAAAACATATTATCTAGTAGAACCGGCATACCAAACCCAGTTGATATACATGTGGGTAAAAGATTAAAACAGCGTCGTATGTTATTAGGTGTAAGCCAAACCCAAATGGCAGATACGCTAGGCATTTCATTTCAACAAATACAAAAATACGAAAAAGGTACAAACCGAGTATCAGCATCAAGATTAGTTGATTTATCCAATGCCCTAAGTGTAAATATTACATATTTCTTTAATGAAATAGCGACAAATGCTCTAAAACAATCTACTAAGTTAATAACAAACTTGGGCGAAGAACCATTAAATGAAATTACAGATAATCCTATGACAAAACGTGAAACTCTAACACTAGTTCGCAATTATTATAAAATAACTGACGAGAAAAAACGTCGTAGTATAATTGCTCTTTGTAAAGCTTTAGCAGAAAAAAATTAATAAATAGTTGACAAATTAATAAGAATCTAGCATAAATGCCTATGTAATTTATTAATACATTTTACTTTAATGTATTTTGTTGATATTGGAAGGATAAAAAAATGGCTCGTCGTTGTGAAATTACTGGTAAAGGTGTAATGAGTGGGAACAATGTATCACACGCTGTAAACCGAACTCGTCGTCGTTTCTTACCAAATCTACAAAGTAATACTTTGCAATCTGATATTTTAGGTGAAGGTGTTCGCTTGAAATTATCCACGAAAGCAATTCGTACTATTGATTTTAAAGGTGGTCTAGATTCTTTCTTACTTGGAACTCCAGATCGCAAGCTTGCATCTGAAGCAGTAAAAGTTAAAAAAAGAATTTTGAAAAAACAAAAGTAATTTTCAAAGTTAATTTTGTTTATACCAACAAATTAAAACCCCATTAATATTTCAATTAATGGGGTTTTAATTTATAATTTATTTTTTTATAATTTCTATGCATACAATTTAAAATTAACAAAATTCAAATATACCGATTTCACCTTCATAAATCGTAAATTACATCATTACTTAATATATTAAAAAAGATGCCTATTTCATCTATCTTAATATAGTTATAATATTTTGAATTAATAATTTAGTGTTCATTAATTTTACCTTGTTTATTTTTTATAATACAAATACATTATTATATTAACAATAGAGATTCACAATAATTACAAAAAATCTTGTTAAAATGGGGAAGTTTTTAATTACAAATTATGGGATAAGCAATTTAGATGATAAAAAAAATAATGTTTCAAGGAACTGGTTCCGACGTAGGAAAATCTATTATAGTAGCTGGATTTTGTCGTACGTTAAAAAAGTTAAATATATCACCTGTTCCATTTAAACCACAGAATATGTCAAATAATGCAGGCATAACGATTGATGGCGGGGAAATTGGTAGATCTCAAATTTTACAAGCAAAAGCTTGTAATCTTGAGCCACATACAGATATGAACCCTGTTTTATTAAAACCTCAATCCAATATGAGTTCACAAATTGTTGTTCAAGGAAAAGTATTACAGAATTGTAAAAGTGAATATTTTCGTGAATTAAAACCAAAACTTATCCAATCAGTTCTAGAAAGTTTTAACAGATTAGCAGATTCATACGATATTGTCGTTGTAGAGGGAGCCGGTTCACCAGCAGAGATTAATTTACGAGAAGGTGATATTGCAAATATGGGATTTGCCACACAAACCAATACACCTGTAATATTAGTTGTTGATGTTGATAGGGGTGGTTCTATTGCTAGTGTAGTTGGTACATATAACATATTACCAGAAAACGAAAGAAAATTAATAGTTGGATATATCATAAATAAATTTCGTGGAGATATATCATTATATCAAGGTGCCATTGATGAAATAACAAATCGTACAAAATTAAAATGTTTTGGTATTTTACCTTGGTTTGAACAAGCAAAACTTTTACCAGCCGAAGATGGACTAGGACTAGATAATATTAAAAATCAAGAAAATAAAACAGATTTTAAAATATGTGTACTTCGTACACCACGAATTTCAAACTTTGATGACCTTGACCCATTATTTCAAACAAAAAATATAACTGTACAGGTACTAGAAAATGGTCAAGCTTTACCTATTGATTGTGATATGGTTTTACTAGTAGGCAGTAAATCAACAATATCTGATTTGAAATATATTAAAGATTGTGGCTGGGAAAATGATATAATATCACATTATCGCCGTGGTGGTTTTGTAATGGGAATATGTGGTGGTTACCAAATGCTTGGCAAAAAAATTAACGACCCTAAAAATTATGAAGGCAATATTAAATCAATTGATGGAATAAGATTGTTAGATTGTGAAACAACAATGTCTGATAATAAAAACCTCAGTCCATATGTAGGAACTGATATTATAACTAATACAAAATTTAGTGGGTATAAAATGCATATGGGTATTACAACTGGAAATGATACTAATAACCCATTTTCAATAGATATTAATAATAAAAAAGATGGAGCAATTTCTAAGTGTGGAAAAGTATTCGGTTCATATGTACATTCAATTTTTAATGATGATACTTTCCGTCAAAAATTTTTAAAGAATATTACTGGATTTGAAATAGAAGTACAAAGTTATGATAAAAATGTTGAAACAACTCTAGATCAACTTGCCTGCCATATTGAAAAATATATTGATATTGATGAAATATTAAAAATAAGCCATTAAATATAAGCCTGTTGAAATTAAAAATAAAACAGCAATAATTACTGTCCAATTAAATAATCCCAATGCATTATATATTATTTCGGGGCTGATATTTTCATTACCATCACCAATCCAATGTTGTACAGAACCTATATTCTTATAAGTCCTAGTTCCGCCAATTCGGATTTTTAATGCACCGGCAAATGAGCTTTCTGGATAACCAGCATTTGGACTAATATGTGTATGTGCATACTTGCGAATTATCCCTAGCATTCCTACAGTTGATGATTTAGCCTGAAAAAATGAAGCAATTACAATAATAATCATACTAATACGAGCTGGAATATAATTTGCAACATCATCTAGTTTAGCCGATACAAAACCAAATTTTTTATATTTATCGGATTTATAGCCAATCATTGAATCTAAAGTATTAATAGCTTTATAAATAAACAATCCTGTTAAACCAAAAAAACTATAGAATAAAACTGGGGCTATTACTCCATCACTTAAATTTTCCGCCAAACTTTCAATGGCTGTCGAACCACATTGATTATAATTCATTTTTCTAGTAGCTCTTGAACATAAATGTGAGGTATAAAACCTAGACTTTTTAATATTTTTTTTATCAATATTAATCATAATTTTTTTAACTGTGTTTTTTAAGGCAAATGATGCAAGTGAAATTATTAATATGATCAAGCTTATAAATATTCCATAATTTGTATAATTAAAAATAAGGTATTCTATTAAAAATCCTATCCCGCCCCAAATCAATACAATTAAAATCCATATAATCAATCCACGCAAAATGGATTTTTTGTATAATAATTTTTCAAATATAGAAATTAAATTGCCCAATATTACCACAGGGTGTTTTACATATTTCCAAATAAACGAAAAATCAGGAATAAAAGAATCAAATAATAATGCAACAGCACCAATTAATAAATATAATTTAATTTCTATCATAGTATTACTAATATATAAAAATTTAATATTCTTTACAAATATAATATTTAATTATAAATTATGAAAATGAAAAACAATATAATTATTATCCCTTCTAGATTACAAGCAACAAGATTCCCAAATAAACCACTTGCTGATATTAATGGTTTGCCAATGATTGTAATGGTTGCAAAACAAGCAAAAAAAGCAAACATAGGTGATGTAGTTATTGCCTGTGGCGATATTGAAATTTTTGATATTGTAAAACAACACGGTATAAATGCAATAATGACTGATAATAATCTATCAAGTGGTTCAGACCGTATTTATCAAGCATTAACAAAACTAGAAGAAAAATTTGACAATATCATAAATGTACAAGGTGATGTGCCAACTATTAATCCTGAAACTATTAAAGTTGTAGTAAATGCATTAAATAAAGATGATAATATTGCTGTTTCAACAGCCTGTGCAAAAATAACTGACAAATCCAAAATTAATAACCCTAATGTGGTAAAATGCTATGCTGATTTTAGTAATGGTAATATTGCCCAAGCAACCGATTTTAATCGCAAGGCAATAGGATGCGAACCATTTTATCATCATGTTGGAATTTATGGTTATAAATCATACGGACTCGAACAGTTTATTAATTTAAAACCTAGTAAAAATGAAATAGAACGCAAACTTGAACAAATGCGATTGATAGATAATGGATTTATTATTAATGCATGCTTAGTGGATGAAGTCCCTATTGGTATTGACATTCCACAGGATTTAGAGAAATTACTAGATAATTTTAAAAAATAAAACTATAATGCATTTGAACTAGGGATATTACTTAATATAAAAAAGGATTTTGGTGAAGCAAATTGGTAAATACAAATTTTTTAATATTGGTTGATGATAGCGAAGAAATGCTAGTTGCTTTAAAGTTTGCTTGCCTTAGAGCAAATTCAACTGGTGGCAGAGTAACGCTTGCATATATAATTGAGCCATCAAGCGGTGGTGAAAATTGGCTTGCAATTTCATCTATTGCTAAACAAGAAGGCTTAAAAGATGCAAAATCTTTGTTAAAACAATATGTTGAAAAAGTTGAAAAAATTACTGGAAAAACACCTGAAACAATTATTCGTGAAGGAAAAATAGCAGAAGAATTTATAAATATAATAATTGAAGATAAAACAATTTCTATTGCCGTATTGGCCGCAAATGCAAATTCAGCAAATCCAGGGCCTGTAATTACTTCGTTAATAAACAAAGGCATTGGTTCATTCCACGTACCTATTACCATAGTTCCAGGTTCTATAACTGATTATGAATTGGAATCTATTGCCTAATTAATTATTGTTGATTAGATAAAACAATAAATGCATATTCTTCGGATAATTCTTTCAGTGCATCCCACCTACCAGTTGCACCACTATGACCTGCTCCCATCTGTGTTCTAAGGACAAGCATTGTATCATCATTAGTCTTGTTTTTTCTTAACTTAGCAACCCATTTTGCTGATTCCCAGTATGTTACCCTGGGGTCTGTTAAACCAGCTTGCACATAAATATGTGGATATGATTGTGAAACAACATTATCATACGGTGAATATTCTTGTATATATTTGTAAGCTTCCGCACTTTGTAATGGATTACCCCATTCATTCCATTCAGGTGGAGTTAAAGGTAATGTTTCATCACAAATGGTATTTAAAACATCAACAAAAGGTACTAGTGCCAATACAGATTTAAACATATCGGGTTGCGTATTAAGAACTGTACCCATTAACATACCACCAGCGGAACCACCCATTGCTGTAATATTTCCCATACCTGTAAATCCTTGTTTAATAAGTTCATTTCCACAAGCAATAAAATCAGTAAAGGTATTTTTTTTATTCATAAGTTTACCCTGTGTGTACCAATTATAACCACAATCCATACCACCACGAATATGTGCTACTGCCCATACAAATCCCCTGTCTAATAAACTTAATCTACTTGTTGAAAAAGATGCCGGCATAGAATTACCATAACTACCATAGCCATATAATACACAAGGAGTATTTTCATTTAATTCAGTGGTTTTTTTATAAACTAATGTAATGGGAATTTGCACCCCATCATCAGCAGTTGCGTATATTCGTTTACATTCATAATTTTTAGGTTCGTGTCCACACGGTATAATTTGTCTTTTTCTTAAGGTTCGCACACCTGTATCCATATCATAATCATATGTTTCACCTTGTGTCGTTGGTGATGAATATGAAAAACGCATTACATTATATTCAAATTCCAATGCACCACTTAAACCTAATGAATATGCCTGTTCATCAAATTCAATAACCTTATCAGTACCGCTATCAAAATGATGAATTGCAATTCTAGGAAGTGCATTTTCTTTTTCCATTCTTAACATATAATCTTTTGAAACAGAAATACCAGAGATTAAAACACCTTGTTTATAAGGAACAAAATCAACCCAATTTTCAGAACTTAGTTTATCAACTGGTGTTTTCATTACTTTATAATCAATTGCCCCATCAATATTTGTTGTTATATAAAAATAATCACCCCTATGTGATAAAGAATATTCAATACCAGATTTTCTTGGTTGCACAATTTCAAATTCACCTAGTGGATTATCAGATTTTAAAACATACATTTCACTAGTAATATGGTCATATGCAGAAATATAAATATATTTCTTTGAACCACTCATATCCACGGCGATAAAAAATCTTTCGTCTTTTTCATTGTAAATTAGTGCATCTTCGCTTTGCTTTGTTCCGATTTTATGACGCCATATTTTATCAGTTCTGTGGTTTTCATTTAATGTTCCATAAAATACATATTTATCACATTGCGACCATACTAATGAATCAGAAGTATTTTCCAACACATCTAATAATTCTGTATTATTATCAACATTTTTAAACCTAATTGTGTAATATTCAGAACCTTTTAAATCCAATCCATATGCAAATATATTTTGCTTATTATTACAGCATATACCGCCGATGGAAAAATAATCAAATCCTGTTGCCATATCATTAAAATCAAACAATATCTGTTCAGTTTTATCCCCTTTTTTATTACGACAAGAAATTGGATACTGAGCACCCATTTTAAATCTAGTATAATATTCGTAATCACCATCGGGGTGTGGTAAAGATTGGTCATCCTCTTTGATGCGAGATTTAAATTCTTCAAATAATTTTTTTTGTGTATCAGATGTTTTTTTCATAACACTATCTGTATACTTATTTTCTGCAACAATATAATTACGAATATCAGCTGGCAATTTTTCAGGATTAGTCATTACCTCTTGCCAATTATCAGCTCTTAACCAATTATAAGGATCATTTTTTTTACTAGGTGAAATAGAATCTATTTGCTTTGCAACTGGTGGCTTTATCATTTTTAGTCCTTTTTATATAAATCAATTTCCGCCTCGCCAAACAATATTTTGTTGGTAAAGTCAGTATATTTTTTTGCAATATCACTTAATATTAATGGATTATGCATTTTTAACGATGACTTACTATTTTTAACACCAACAATAATTACGCGTTTTGGATTAAATCCAAACTTAGTAATAATAGGTAATATACGAATTGCACCAATATTTGGATATAAGTAATGCAATATTTCATCAAGTCTTTCCATCTTGTGAATAATCGCAATATACCCATTTTGTTTAGTAATATTAATAGCAATTTTAATCCACGATTTTAAATCACAAGTACTTTCAATATTGGCAATGTTTTTTAAATCATTATCAGATTTATATGCACTATCCTTTTCAAAAGGTGGGTTAGTGATTACCATATCAAAAGAAGATTTTTTTAAATCAGAATTAATAATATCATTATTAATAATATTAAAATTATTGTTGAATTTATTACAATCAATGTTCTTAGAATAATATTGTGTAAAAACTTTTGATTTTTCAATGCCTGTAATATTTATTTTATCAATATCTATATTATTATTTGCAAGGCGAGTTAAATAACATAATCCCAATGCACCAACGCCGGCTCCCATATCACATATCTTTCCCGATTTTATTTTCGGAGCAATCATTGCTAATAAAACGGCATCCAATCCAGTTCGGAATGAATCTATAGGTTGGTTTAATTTGACTTTTTTATTTAATAAATAATCTGCCATAGTCTTGTTTAAAGTGACCTTGTCTGTTATAAATATGTTAAGTATAAATTACAGTATAAGGCAATATCAATGCAAAATGAAATAAAAAATTTATTAAATATATCAAAAAAACAAATAGAGCAAGTTAATGATATTATTATTGAAAATATGCAATCTGATATTCCATTAATACCTGAATTGGCTGGATATTTAATAAATGCTGGCGGTAAACGAATTCGTCCAATATTAGTTTGTGTGTCATATGGTTTGTTCAAAGACAAACAAACAGATAATGATATAAATCATATACCATTATATTCAGCTTGCGTTGAATTTATACACACTGCTACATTATTACACGATGATGTAGTAGATGAAAGCGATTTAAGACGAGGGCAAAAAACAGCTCACAATATTTGGGGAAATCAAGCTGCTGTGTTAGTGGGTGATTTTTTATTTTCCCGAGCATTTCAATTAATGGTTGATGCAAATAATTCAAAAGCCACAAAAATACTAGCCAACGCATCAACAAAACTAGCCGAAGGTGAAATATTACAATTATTAACAACTAACAATTTAAATACAACAGAAGATAAATATATAGAAATGATTAGCGCAAAAACCGCAGTTTTATTTTCTGCAAGTTGTAAGATTGGTGCATTATTAGCAGGAGCAAATGAACAAGATTGTCAAAAATTAAATAACTACGGCGAAAACTTAGGTATTGCGTTTCAAATGATTGATGATGCACTAGATTATTTACAAAATAACAATGAAATAGATAAAAATATCGGTGATGATTTTAAAGAGGGCAAAATTACAATGCCATTATTAAAAGTTTTACAAGATGGCAATGATGATGAACAAAAATTCTTAGTCCGTTGCATTAAAAAAATGCAACAAAATGAAAATGATTTAGAAACTATGTTATCCTATATCAACAAATATGATGCTATAGAATATACATTAAACAAAGCATTGAAATATGCCAAGATTGCAAAACAATCTATTGCTAATTTTCCAAATAATGATTACAAGAAAGCTTTAATAGAAGCCGTTGATTATGCTGTAAAAAGAGTAAAATAAATTTTAGATTATATCTTCTGGTTGAATTACAATATTACCTTTATCTGTTGTACCTATATAACAATCCATATTATATACATTTTTAAAAAATGATTTATTAAATACTTCACTAATCTTACCAATATTATTAATTGTTGAATTATGTAAAACCATTACTTCATCACAAAACCTAGATACCAAATTTAAATCGTGTAATGCAACAAAAGTAATAGATTTATTTTCATAAGTAGATTTTTTAATTAATTTCATCATTTTAATTTGATGGTATATATCAAGAGCTGATGTAGGTTCATCTAGAAGCATAATAGGTTTTTTTAGCAATAAACTTTTTGCCAAAAATACTAATTGTTTTTGCCCACCACTCATTTCAAGAATACTTTTGTTAGCTAAATATTCTATAGATAAATATTTAAATATATCACTAACAACTTTTAAATCATTGTCGTTTACTCTATAACTAGAATTAGATTTATATACTAATAATACAATTTCAAAAGCTGTTAAATGTGCATTAATGTGTGATAACTGTGATAAATAAGAAACATTTAAAGTAATATGTTTTTTATCCATATTATCATAAGAAATATTATCAATTAATATATTTTGTTTTACATTTTTATGGAATCCAGCCATACATTGCATAAGAGTAGATTTACCAGTTCCATTAGGTCCAATTATACCAATAACTTTTCCGCCATCATTATTATTAAATGAAAAATTTATGTCTTTCAGTATCAGATTTGAACCATAAGAAAAATTTAATTTATTAACTAATATATCCATATTTTAAAACGCATTCTTTTTATTTTTTAATATCATAAACATAAAAAATGGTAATCCAACAACTGATGTTATTACACCTATTGGTAAAATCATTCCAGGAATAATTATTTTACTTAAATACGAAGTACAGATAAGTATAAAAGCACCCATTACAGCAGTTAAAGGAATAAAAAATCTTTGTTCTTCACCAACCATTAACCTAGCAATATGTGGTGCAACCAAACCAATAAATCCAATAGTGCCAACAAAAGAAACAACAACAGCAGATAATAAAGATACTATAAACAAAACTCTCATCCTTAAAGATTCAACTGAAACACCTAAGCTTTTTGCATTTTCATCACCAAGCCTTAAAATTGTTAATGCCCAAACATTTTTAATGAAAAATGGTAAAACAATAATTAAAGCAATAGTGAATAATTTAATAACAAACCAATTAGCACCTGTCAAAGACCCCATATTCCAAAATGTTAACATTTTCAACGCTCGTTCCGTAGCAAGTAATTGTAATATTGACAATATAGCTGAACAACCAAACATAATAGCAATTCCTGCTAATATCATTGTTTCACTAGTAACAGAACGCATTTTACTCACAAGATAAACTATACAAGAAGCACCAATTGCAAATAAAAAGGCATTTCCTACAATCATATACTGCCCCACAACACCAAATGCTGAAAAACCAAATACTATTGCTAGACCAGCCCCCAAAGAAGCCCCTGATGATATACCTAATATGAACGGATCTGCCATAGGATTATTTAAAATTGTTTGCATTTGAGCACCAGATAATGACAGAAAAATACCGACCAATATTGCCATTAATGCAACAGGTAAGCGAACATCTATAATTATCATTGTATATTTAGGATTTGATAAATCCATCCCTAATATCGATTTAACAACATCATAAAAATTTATCGGTAAAGGACCTGTTGAAATATCTAATATAAACATAAAGAATGTTAATATAGAAAATAAAACTATTTTCATAATCTTATTCCTAGAATTTAACTTATAATCTTGTTCTAGTGAATACATTATTTTAGTTCCTTTTGGTCAATATGTAAATAACCCTGCATATCAAAAGGCATAAATTTTTTATGAAATTCTTGCATTAATTTATATGTATCAAAATCAATAAATTTTTCTGGATAAAACCACTTTGCCATTACAATTGTTGCTAAAAATGCATAAGGTGTTGAATTATATTGATGCCACAATCCATATGTTTCACCATTTTTTACTGACTCTAATTCTTTCCAATACTTACGATTATTCAAATATTCAAAAGATTTATTTAAATGTTGCTTATTAGCTTGATAACCAAGTTCCAGAAACTTAAACTTTTTACTAGGTTTAGCCTGAGACCAAGCACCACCAGTAACTAATACTTTATCAAAATTAGAAACATAAATTTGTTCAATATTCATTACACCACCATTTTGTAATGTATTGTCACCCCAATTATCAGCCCCTGCATCTGTTAATAAACGACCAAAACCATCACGACCTGCAATATAACAACAAGTATTTGAATAACCTGGGGAAAATTGTAAAATAACTTTGGGACGATTAATTGTTTTATTTTTATTAATACGATAAAATACTGTATTTAAATTTTGTAATATAAAATCCTCTAGTTCAGAAATATGTTTTTCACGATTAAATATTTTACCCATTAATCTTAAACTCTGAATATTACTTAGATGTAAATTATTAGTTGCAGATACAAAAACAACTGGTATGTTGAACTTTTTTAATTTATCAACTATCGCTTTTACTTTAATAGTATTGGCATTATATGCACTCATAAAAACAATATCTGGATTTAATGCAATAAAATACTCAGCATTGAAATCTGTGTTTTCTCCATCGCCTAAATTTTGAATTTTTTTTGCATTAGGAAATTTTTTTGTCAAAACATTATAAAAATGATTATCATATTTCCACCAAGAACCATCAATACCAACAACATTTTCAAATGGATTTTTTTTAACCATTGATAACCAGTAAATTTGTCTAGCACTAGTTAATATTATTCGTTTAGGATTCTTAGGTACTGTCAAAGCTCGTCCTGACAAGTCTTTAATATTTATATATTCTTGTGCTAATAACTGAGCTGTCTTTTGTAACATTTGAGTGCCTGCAAAAGCATCTTTTACAACAGGCATATTTACACCTTCTAAAGCTTGATTTTGTAAACCCATTCTTGTTGCATTATGTACATCATTTATTACATCGTCAGTTACTTTTTTTTGAACCATAGAATTAACCAGATTATTTATTCCGGTTGTAATTGATGTCATAGCAGATGAATCACTGTAAAAAGAAAATATAAATAAAAGAATTGTTAGAATATTACGCATTTTTTGTTAACCGGTTAGAATTTTCTTTCTAATATTAACATAAAGTTTCTATTTGCACCTGGTAAACCACCAGAAAACAATCTTCTTTCATAGTATCTTATGTTTTGTAAATTGTTTATTTTAAACACAGCAGACCAATTGTTATACATATCAAGTTTTGCACCAACATTAACAACCGAATAAGGTTTTAAATAAACTTTTTCTGCATCAAGTTTAGATGCTAACCAAGAATCTGGTAAGTCACGCTTACCAACATACTTTATATTACCGAATACTGTTAACTGTCCATGTTCTCTTAGAGGATTGATTTTTCCAAGTAAAGTATAACTACCAAATAAGTTGAAAGTGTGTTCGGCAATACCTGTTGTTTCTTTGGAAATAATTTTCCCAGATGAGCCGGTATTTGTCATAGAACTAGTATTTGCATATGTAGCAGACACAAATGAATTGTCAGATGGTTTGTATGCTAAATCAACTTCATAGCCAAATGTAAATTTATTAGCATCATATAAAGTAATATAAATATCATCACCACTAGTATCTTTTTTACCAGTATTATAATTATATGCTTGATTAGTTTTTGATGTATCAAAGACTGTAAATGTAAGTAATCCATCATTAGGTAAAGTATGCTTAACACCAAATTCTATATTTTCTGCGCCACGTATTACATCAGCACTAGTTTTTACATTATCTGTAACTTTATGCGGTGTTGTACCATTTGCATAACCAAAGAATAAATTTAACTTCGGTTCAATCTTATATATTGCACCAATGTTTATGTTACGACCTGTATCATTTCCACTTGTTGTAGAACAATTTGATGTATATGCTCTACTATTATTATCATAACATCTATAATTATATCTTTTTTGTAAATATTTCACCCAAGAAATACCACCACGAACAATTAATTTATCAGAAAGTTCTACAACATCATTAATACCAGTGAAATATGTAATGTTTTGTTTTCTATATTCACCTTTTTTAAATACTGTATATTCTTCAAAATCTTTGCTAGGAAGTATAGGTTTACGAATATCTAAGATATATGGAGCTGGATTAGAATTTAAAGTATTGTTATCATTATCATAAACAGAAGCTTCTTTAACATTCAAAGATTGATTTTTATATCCTGCTACAAATAACACATCATGTTTTTTGCCATTAACATTAAATTTTTTGTTTAAATCAATAGAGTAATCAATAGAATTTTCCTTGAAATCACGACGACGATATTCCGAACGGCGCAATGCATATGGATAAACTTGACCATCTTTTACTAATGGACCTCTTGGATTTGCATTATTTCCATAATTTACATAATTATATGCACCGGAAAAGCGAACATAATTTTGTTTGGTCTTTTTTACCTGACCATATTGGGTAACATTCCAACCATTAACATTGTTAGAATATTTAAAGCTGGCACCTAAATTATTGGTTTTTGCAGGTCGTAAAATACCACCTGTAAAAACAGCATCGCCTGAATCAAAAACTCTAAAACCCGTGTTTTTAGTAATTGTGTCTTCGACTTCTTTCTTGTGCGCATTAGATAAACTAGATCTGCCTGATGAGCTATATGCACCATTAATATTATAACCAGTCCCTGCATTAATCGTACCAAAAGCTGGCAAGTTAGAACCCTTGTTTTGGTATAATCTAATTGGATGGCCGATTGAATCAAAATGATTTTTATGTTTACTAACCTCACCCATCACAACTAATTGAGATTCACCTTTTATAACTGCAACAGATGGAAAGAATTCAATTTTTTGATCTTGAACTTTACGCCATCCTTGTGAATTATAAATATTTGTAATAAATCTTGATGAAATATTATTAGTATTTTTTTGAGCATAATCAACCAAAACACCATATGTCTTAAAGCTACCTAATGTTAACTTAACACTATTATATTTTGAGTTTAAAGGAGTTTTTGTAGTAATATTTAACATTCCACCAACTGAGCCAACTCCATATAGTGAACTATTAGCACCCTTTACAACTTGTACACTATCAGCATTAGTCAATGAACGAATTGGTGAAAAACCGTTAGGCGATGTACTACCAAAATCATTATTACTCAACGAATTATTTGAATAAGCAACACTTAAACCACGAATTTCTAGTTGATCGCCAACACCATAATCCCATCCGGCATGTTGTAATGAACTTACTGAACCCGTTAATTCTTGTAAATTAGTTAATCCTTGTAATTCATAAATTGATTTATCTAAAGAAAAGACAGAAACAGGAATATCTTTTATATTTCTGTCTGTCTTCAAAGATAAGCTATCACTTTTTTTATATTGAATTCCATTCAATTTGCTTAAAGTAGCTTTATCTAATAACAATTCCTGTGCTATAGCACTAAAAGAAAGAATAAGCAAGAAAATCCCGCTCAGTAATATTTGTTTCATAATACAATATCTCATTTATAATTTATTAACAATACTAAACCAGTACTTTATATTATGAAACAAATATTAAATCAATAAAAATATTTTAATTAGATTAGATTTAATTTTTAGTTAAGTAAATTTAATAAAAAAATCAGTAATATTCTATATTAACACTTGGGTTTTCTATTCTACGATGCACCCACATATTTTGTATAAAACCAAATCCTACCATTATAGTTATCATTACAGTTCCACCATATGAAACAAGAGGCAATGGCACACCTACAACTGGGAATAATCCCATTACCATTCCTACATTGATTAATACATAAAGAAAGAAGGTAAAACCCATTCCCATCACTACTAACTTAGCAAAAGCTGAATATACACTATGTGATATTACTAATATTTTATATAAAATAAATAATATTAATAATAATACAAATATAGAACCAATAAAGCCTAGTTCTTCGGCTATTACAGTAAATATAAAATCTGTATGATTCTCGGGTAAAAACCCAAGTTGAGTTTGGCGTCCTTGTACTAAACCTTGCCCTACCATACCGCCTGAACCGATTGCTATTTTACTTTGTATAATATGATAGCCTTTACCAAGAGGGTCACTTTCTGGATTGAGAAATGTGATAATTCTTTTTTGCTGATATGGACGTAATACTAATGACCAAATAAATGGTATTGTAAATATAATCAAAGAAATTCCGGTCAATATCCACTTCCAAGACAAACCAGCTAGGAATGCAACACCCATCCCCCCTAATACTATTAATATTGCTGTTCCCAAATCAGGTTGACGATAAACTAAACCAGCTGGAATTAATAAAACTAATAATACAAAAAATACAGATTTAAATGATGATATTCGGTATTGAGAAATACTAGTGTAATATTTGGCAAGTGCTAGAATTGAAAATATTTTTACTAATTCTGAGGGTTGTAATTTAAATATTTTTAAATTAATCCATCTTTTAGCACCCATTCCTGTATAACCAAAAAATTCAACATATAATAATAGTAAAATAGATAGTACAAAAAATGCCCACGCCCATTTATACCAAAAACGAATATCAATAATAGCAATTATTAACATTAATAATATGCCAAATAAAAATCTTATCCCGTGTTTAATTGCCCAAGGTGTGAAACTGCCACCTGCCACTGAAAACTGCATAACAAATCCAACTGTTGCTAGTAAGAACACGCATGTAAATAAAATCCAGTCTATATCTTTTATTTTTATGATATTTATCACGTTGAATTTTCCAATTTATATAATTTATTCAAGGTATCTCTTACCAAAGGGGTAGCAACGCTAGAACCAGAACCACCGTGTTCAACAACACAAGCAACAGCATATTTAGGTTTTTTTACTGGTGCATAAGCAACAAATAATGCATGGTCACGATATTCCCAATCCAAGTTTTTATTTTTTATGATACCTTCTTCACTTTCGCGTTCTGATAGTGATATTGTTCGCACCTGTGATGTACCTGTTTTTCCTGCCATATCCCAACCACTAGTTTTATAATTTCTTGCAGTGCCACGATAATGATTTACAACATCGTACATACCTTTACGAACTATATCTAAGTGTTTCTTATCAATATCTAAATCAGAGAATTCATTTTGTATTAATTCACCATTACTATTATATTTACTAATCCTAGGTGTTACCTCTTTGCCAGTTGCAATTCGTGCTGTCATCACAGCTAGTTGTAAAGGAGTTGTTAAAACAAAACCCTGACCAATTGATGATATTACAGTATCACCTTTGTACCAAGATTCATTTCGGTTTTGTTGTTTCCATTTTTTTGTTGGAATTAAACCTGATGATTGGGGGGACATTTCAAAATCATATTTAATTCCCAGTCCAAATTTTTTAGCCATTTCTGCAATATTATCAATACCAACATTTAAAGACATATGATAATACCATATATCACAACTTTCCCTAATGGATTTAATCAACTGTACTTTACCGTGTCCTGTTTTTTTCCAACAATGATATTTTCGCCCTGATATTTCCGTATATCCCTTACAAAATATTTTTTCATCATCTACTATATTATGTTTTAAAGCAGTTAAAGCAACTATAATTTTGAATGTAGAACCTGGGGCATATTGCCCGGATAAACTTTTGTTAACTAATTTACCATATTTGTTAGTTCGTATTTTATTCCAATCTTTATATGAAATACCACTGACAAATAAATTTGCATCAAAAGATGGGTGTGAATACATCGCCTTAATATCACCATTTTCTACATTTATTACTACCATTGAAGCAGAACGATAAGACGATAATTTTTTTGCAATATATTTTTGTAAATCTAAATCAATACTAATTTCTAAGTCTTGTCCTCTAGTCGGCTGTATATCACTAATTTCATTTACAATTTGTCCACTTACATTAACCTCTACTTGTTTCGCACCAGCTGAACCACGCAAGTAATTTTCATAACTTTTTTCCAGTCCAGACTTGCCAATTTCAAATCCAGATGCAAATTGCAATGGGTCATCTTTGTCTTTTACATCTTGCTTAGAAATTTTACCAACATATCCAATAATATGGGAAAACAAATTATTATATATGTATTTTCGTGTTTCACCTAAGGTAATATTAATACCAAATAAATCATTTTTATTAACTTGTAATCTAGACATTTCACGCCAAGATATATTTTCTTGTATTAATATAGATGTGTATGGCCTTGCTCGTTTTGCCTTAATTAATATTTTTTCTGATTGTTCAGGAGATATTTTAATAATACTTTTTAAAAAATTAAAACTTTTTTCAAATTCAAACATTGTTTCTTTTAATATTTCAACACGGAATACTCGTTTAGCATCAGCAATTATCTTACCATTAGCATCACTAATCAAACCGCGTTTTGGTGGAATAATATCAACTTTAAATCTATTTTTATTTGATAAAGTTTTATATTTTTTTTCTTGTAAATGTTGCAAGTAATAAAGCCTTGCCCCTAATCCGAAAAAAGCAAGCCCTTGCAATGTAAACATCATAAATGAACGACGATGCAACATTGGGATATAAGAACGAACTTTTTGCATATATTACCTTATTTTTTTAAAATTAATAACATATTTAATAAAATTGAAACGACAAAAATCATCAATGCTCCAAATAATAAATCATATAATTGTAATGTATTATTTATGTATGAAAATACACCATAAACAAAATAATTAATAATAATAATAATCAAGGATACAATGTTAATTCCAATTAATGTATCCATTACTCTTTGGCGATTGAAATAGATTACCAAAACCCAAATCATTAAATATGATAAAGAATGAATCCCAAGGGTTATATTACTTAATGTATCAGAAACCAACCCTAATAAAAATAAATATATAAACCAAATTGAATTCGGACTAACAATAATCCAAAAATATATTACAGGTATAGCAAAATCTAAATAAAAATTATTATTCAATGTGGGAATGTTTGTTAACATTACTGCAAGAGTAGTTGTAAAAATAGGAATTAAACTTTTTAAAATATTCATTTACTGATTCTTTACATATTTAAATTTAACAATTCTAGCAAATAAATTATTTTTTGTTTTTGTATATAATTTAACTTTTGCCCTATAATCATCAACCGACATTACTGTTCCAACTGCGATTCCATTTGGCAACACCCCACCATCACCAGATGTAATAATTTTCTGTCCTACTTTTACAGTGTCAATGTTTTCTATAAATTTAAGTGTTGGATTTTCACTACCATCACCTTGCATTATTGACCTTTCATTACTACCAATAATAAATACTGGTAACGCAGAATTCATATCTGTTAATAACAATATGCGAGAATTATTGTGCGAAACCTCAACAATCTTTCCTAATAACCCACCAATTCCCATTACACCATCATTTTTTTTAACACCATCTTTTATACCTTTGTCCAACAATAAGGTACGATGATATATACCGCCTGTATTACCAATTACACGACTAGTAATAAATGTTTTTTCTAAAGAAAGATCATAATTTAATAGTTTACGGAATATTGAATTTTCCTGTTTTAAAACATAATAACTATTTTTATACTGTTGTAGTTCTAGAATTTCTGTTTTTAATTTTTCATTATTATCAATAATGTATTTTAATTCTATAATTGCATCATTTAAAAAATTAACCCATAAAACTGGTATTTCAGCAACTTTAATAACAGGACTTGATACATTTAATATCAAGGAACGAACTTTACTAAGACTATCTCTATGTAAGGTATCAATTAATATAGTAATAAGTGATATTCCTATCCAAGCAAAAATAGATAATTTGTTTAAAAATGTTCTTTCATATTTTTGTATCATATTCCAAAATTAGATATTATATAGAAGACAGTAGTACATTTTTTAATGTTTTCATCTCTTCCAAACATCTACCTGTGCCATAAACTACGCATTTCAACGGATCCTCGGCAACTGAAACAGGCAAGCCCGTATCTTTGCGAATTCTTTTATCAATATCATTTAACAGACTGCCACCACCAGTTAAAATAATACCTTTTTCAACAATATCACTTGCTAATTCAGGTGGTGTTTTTTCAAGTGCAACTCTTATACTATTAGAAATTTCTACTATTGTTTTTTCAAGTGCTTCATAAATATGTTGTTCATTAATTGTTATTTCAACTGGCAGACCTTGACTAATTGAACGACCTTTAATTTTCATTTCCTTAGGTTCAGTTCTTGCATTGGGAATAGCTGTACCAATTTGTTTTTTTATTTCCTCAGCTGTTCTTTCACCAATAAATAAATTATCAGAACGGCGAATATGGTCTATTATATCATTGTCCATTCTATCACCGCCAATTTTTACAGATTGAGCATAAGATATACCACCAAGTGACAATACAGCTATTTCCGTAGTACCACCACCTATATCCACAATCATAGAACCGGTTGGTTCAGTAACTGGTAAGCCAGCACCTATTGCAGCAGCCATCGGTTCTTGCACCAAGAAAACAGACCTTGCACCAGCTGATTCAGCAGATTCTTTAATAGCTCGACGTTCAACAGCAGTTGCCCCAAACGGAACACAAATAACAATTTGCGGAGCCGATGCAAAAGAACCTCTATGAACTTTACGAATGAAATATTTTATCATGTCTTCGGCTATATCAAAGTCTGCTATTACGCCATCTCGTAAAGGACGGATAGCTTTAATATTTTCTGGGGTACGCCCAACCATTTTTTTTGCTTCTTCACCAACTGCTAGCACATGTTTTTTACCTTTGATTTCGGTAACGGCAACAACGGACGGTTCATTTAACACAACACCTTTACCAGAAACATAGACCAATGTGTTAGCAGTACCTAAATCAATAGCCATATCTGATGAGAATAAACCTAATATTTTTTGTAACATATTCAACTCCATTTAATATACAAATTAACTATATATTTATATATAAAAAATGGCAACAAAAATATTTTTTGATTGAATCTATTTTTAAATTGGTATACTTTTTGATTCAACTAAGAGTGGAGATTATTAAAAAATGAAAGAAGTTTATTTAAAAGATTACAGGCCTACTAACTACCAAGCAATAAATATTAAATTAGATTTTAAACTTAATCCCACAAAAACCACTGTAATCGCAAAAACCAAATATAAAATAAATGGTAATAACAATAATCTTATATTAAATGGCGAAGATTTAGAACTAAAATCAATATCTATTGATAATAAAGAACTAAATAAATCGCAATATGAACTAACAGATAAAATCTTAATTATTCCAAATGCACCAGATAAATTTGAATTGACAATTACCACAATTGTAAATCCGCAGGAAAATACCAAACTAGAAGGTCTTTATATTTCATCTGATGTTTTCTGTACTCAATGCGAAGCCGAAGGATTTAGGCGAATAACATATTTCCAAGACCGCCCAGATGTAATGTGTCTGTGGCAGGTATCAATAACTGCAGATAAACAAAAATATCCAATTATATTATCTAATGGTAATGAAGGTATTGATAATAATTACACGGATAATGGTGATGGCACACATACCGCATTTTGGGATGATCCATTTAAAAAGCCTTGTTATTTATTTGCGCTGGTAGCTGGTGATTTAGTAGGTATTGAAAACAGTTTCATAACACAAAAAAAACAAAATGTTAAATTAAAAATATACACAAACCATGGTAATGAAACTAGGCTAGATTATGCTATGGATTCACTAATAAGGTCAATGACATGGGACGAAAAAGTATGGGGACGAACATATGAACACGATATTTTTAATATAGTTGCCGTAGATGATTTTAATATGGGAGCAATGGAAAATACCACATTAAATATATTTAACTCTAAATTAATACTTGCCGATAATGAAATCGCGACAGATTTAGATTACAGCCGTATTGAAGGAGTTGTAGGGCACGAATATTTTCACAACTGGACTGGGAACCGCATTACCTGTCGTGATTGGTTTCAATTGTCATTAAAAGAAGGATTAACTGTTTTTAGAGATCAAGATTTTTCAAGCTATGAAAGGTCAAAACCTGTTAAAAGAATAGAAGATGTTATTGAATTAAAATCTCGGCAATTTAAAGAAGACGCTTCGCCTTTAGCACATCCTGTAAGACCAGAAAAATATATAGAAATAAATAACTTCTATACTGCTACTGTTTATGAAAAAGGTGCAGAAGTTATTCGCATGTTAAACACTTTATTAGGAAACAAAGATTTTTACAAAGGAGCCAATATATACTTTGATAAATATGATGGCACAGCAACAACCTGTGATAATTGGATAAAGTGTATGGAACAATCCAGTAAAAAAGACTTGGCACAGTTTAAGCTATGGTACTCTCAGGCATTAACACCACATATTAATATTACAGAAAATTATATAAATAATAAATATTCTATTACTGTAAAACAAAATCTAGTAAATCCGAAATACAAACCAATGCATATTCCGATTGCAATAGGTTTATTAGATAAAAATGGCAATGAAATAAAAAAAACAAATGTATATGAACTTGACCATTGGGAACAAACTTTTGATTTAGGTGATTATACAGAAAAACCAATATTATCCTTTAATCGTGGCTTTTCTGCTCCTATTAATGTATCTGGGTTAAATAATATAGATGAAAAAATAACATTATTTAAATATGACAATGATCATTTTAATCGTTGGCAATCTGGGCAAGAATTATTTTATGAATGTATTAAAAATAAAAATAATAAACTTGCTTTAATTGGATTAACTGATGGTATGAAAAATATATTAAGTAGTAAAGAAGAACAAGCATATATTGCTCAGTGTATAACAATGCCAAATCTTGATAATATTTATCAAAATATTAATAAAAATATTAATCCACACAATATTTATAATGATTATATTAAATTAAATAAATCAATTTATAAATTATGTAAATTTGAAATAGATAAAACTATTGAAAAAATACAAAATGAAATACAAAAACCATTTTCACCAGATGCAAGAAGTGCTGGTTTAAGGGCATTAGACAACATATGTCAAATTCATAAATCAACAATAGATTTTGATGGAAATGAAATGCAACAAAAATTTAACAAAGCAAATAATATGACAACTAAATTAAATGCATTAAAAATTATAACTGATAACAATCTAGATAATACAAGCCTTAATAATTTTTATGCTCAATATAAAGATAACACAACTGTAATGGATAAATATTTTTCGGTTCAAGCATTATCTTTGAATATCGATGTTAATCAGATTAAAAAACTAATGAACAAAGAGCAATTTAATATTAAAAATCCAAATAAAGTTCGTTCTTTAATAGGTGCTTTTTCTATGAATCCAATTGCATTTCATCAAATAAATGGTGAAGGATATAAATTATTATCTGATATTGTAATTGAATTAAATACGATTAACCCACAAATAGGAGCAAGGTTGGTGCAAGCATTTTCATCTTATAAAAAATTTGCACCGCAATATTCTGATTTAATGGAAAAAGAATTAAATAGAATATTATTAACTAATAATTTATCAGATGATATTGGCGAAGTCGTGTCAAAAATGCTGAGTTGAAACAAGGTTAAAAGTGATTATAAGTCCTAGTTTATCATTATCAATAAAACAAAAAAATGCTCCAAAAATATTAATGAAGCAACTAATAAAATTATTACCTTTAAATGATACACAGCTAGAAGAAGTAATAAAAAAAGAAATGGAGCAAAATCCATTTTTAATATTTGACAAAAACAAATCAACAGATGATATTACCAACCTTGATTTAAACGATGAAAAAATTAATACTCCCAGCATATATAAAATATTAATTCCACAAATAGATGTCACATTTACAAATAAAAATGAATTAAAAATCGCATATGAAATGCTAGAATTACTTGATGGAGATGGTTTCTTACGAGAACAAATAACAAATATGAATAATGCAAAATATAATATCTTGCAAAAATTACAGAAATTACATCCAGCAGGTGTATTTTCAAGAAACTTAATAGAATTTTACAATGCATATTTATTTGGAACAAATCAATTAAATAAAAAATGGGAAATATTCTTATATTCATTACACGATATAGCACAAGGTAATACAGATAATTTAATACAAAAATTAGGTAATAAAGAAACATTTGATATGATGATGCAAGATTTAAAATTATTACCAACAGCACCAGATATACCGCAAGCACTAGCCCAACATATTACCCCAGATTTAATAGTAGAAAAAATAAATGGTGACTTTAAAGTTTCATTGAATTCAAATATCCACAAAATATTAAATATTGATGATGAATATGTAAACAATTTAAGGAAAAAAAACATAAAAAGTACTGACAAAAAATTTATTACAGAAAGATTTTCATCAGCAAAATGGTTAAAAAAAGCATTAGTTATGCGTGCACAAAACTTAATTAATATTACAGTTGCAATTATATCAAAACAAAAAGAATTTATGAATGGTGGTCATTTAAATCCACTAATACTTAACGATATTGCCCAAAACACAGATGTTCATATTTCAACCATATCAAGAATAATAAATAACAAATATTTTTTATATAATGGTAAAACAACCGAATTAAAAAAAATGTTTTCACCATATGCAACTGGTGACATTAGCCAACAACGAATAATAAATAAAATTATTGAACTTATAAATAATGAAAAACAAACAAAAATTATTTTATCCGACCAACAAATAGTAAAAAAACTAAACCAAGAAAACATAAATATCTCGAGGCGAACAGTTGCAAAATATCGTCAAATATGCAAAGTTGAATCATCAAGACAACGAAAGGTAAAATAAATGCAACAGACAAAAATCAATAAACTTTTCCCTGTTAAAAAGAATAAAAACAGTATTGCAATTATTATAACTGATAAAGTTCTTAATACTTACCAAGATTGGGCGAAAATTAATAATTTCAATGCAGAATCTGGACAAGTCTTGATGACTATTGATAATAAAGTAATGGTTGGTAAAGGTGATTTAAATGATGTATTTTATTTTGCTGATATTTATAATAAATTACCAGATGGACAATATATTGCACCAAATTTAAAATCATCTGAAAAGCAAAATTTGATAATTGGCTGGGCTTTATCAGCATATAATTTTGATAATTATAAAAGCGAAAAAACAAATATAAATAAATCACTATACATAGAAAACGATAGCAATAAAAAAACTGCCCTTTCAATTGCACAAGGTATATATCTTTGCAGAGATATGATAAATACACCAGCAAACGATATGACTCCGCAAGATATTGAAAACCAAGTTATAAAACTTGCAAATCAATTCAAAGCTAAAACAAAAATTACAAAAGGTTCTCAGCTAGAAAAATCACACCCTCTGATTCACGCTGTTGGTAGAGCATCAGTAAACAAACCACGATTAATTGAATTGAATTGGGGAAATGATGAATACCCACACTTACATTTAGTTGGTAAAGGAATTTCATTTGATAGTGGTGGGCTTGATTTAAAACCATCAGGTGCAATGTTATTAATGAAAAAAGATATGGGTGGAGCTGGTAATATACTGGGGCTAGCACATATAATTATGGCAAATAAATTACCTGTTAAATTAAAAGTATTAATTCCAAGTGCGGAAAATATGATATCAGAAAATTCTTTCCGTCCAATGGATATTTTAAAATCTCGCAAAGGTATAACCGTTGAAATTGGTAATACTGATGCCGAAGGTCGCCTTGTGCTTGCTGATGCATTAACATATGCAGAACAAAATAAAATCCAAGCTGATTTAACTATTGATATGGCAACATTAACCGGAGCAGCAAGGGTTGCCGTAGGAACAGATATGCCGGCATTTTTCTGTGATGATGATAAAATTGCTAACGAATATTATAAGGCAGGAATTAAAACAAATGACCCAGTGTGGCGTATGCCCTTGCACAAACCATATAGAAAATTATTAAATACTCCTAATGCTGATATTGCGTCGTGTTCACAAAATGGATTGGCAGGAGCAATTACCGCAGGATTATTTTTACAGGAATTTGTTAGTAAAAAAACAAATTGGATACACATTGATTTAATGGCTTATAACAACTCAAAATCCATTGGTAAACCAATCGGCGGAGAAGCAATGGGTGTTCGTGCATTATGGGAATTATTGAAAAATCGCTATCACAAATAATTATGACCAATTAAAATATAAACATAACAAAGGTGTATGTCCTGACTTCACACCTTGTTCAATATTAAGGGGATTAAAAATAATATTTCCGGCTGAAACTTTGTCGTGACTTTGATTATTATAATACCAATCAGCAGTACCACTAATGATAAAATATAATTCATTTTTATCAATTGTATGATTTGGGTGTTGTGTATTTTCAGCTAGATACATAAAACCAAATTTAAAGCCTAAATCATCATATAATTTTTCCATAGGAAAATAATATTGATTTTGAAATTCTGGGTTGTTAGATATTTTTTTAAACCCTAATAAACAACATATTTCCTGAAATTCTTTTGCCAACTTTGTATCTTTAACCCAAGCAATATTATCAAATATTTGCAATTCTGTTGGTTTAAAAATTTTCATTTTATTATTATTAATTTTTTGTTTCGCAGAAGTCAAAAAATCTAATTGATTTTTATCATCAATACACATTTGCATAACAACAAAACAACGATTTAGATAATTTAATAAAGTGGAATTAATATCATACATTATTTTTAATTTATTTTTAACATTGCTTTAATTCGGTACAAGAAATCTAATGCATCACGAGGAGCCATATCATCTAAGTTAATATTTTTAATTTCATTTTCAACCACAGATTTTTTTTCTTGTTCATTAATATTATCAACCACATCAAATAATGGCATATCATTAAATATATTTTTATTTGATGTGTTATCTGATTCCAGCATATTTAAAACTTCACTCGCTCTTTCTAAAGCTTGCTTCGGTAATCCAGCAATCTTTGCCACATAAATACCATAGCTACCCTCAGCAAAACCTTTTTTAACCGAATGCAAGAACACTATTTCACCCTGCCATTGTTTTACACTCATAGTGTGAGCCGACAATATATCAATTTTATCACATAATAAATTTAACTCGTGATAATGTGTTGCGAACAATCCTCTACATTTATTTTTATAACATAAATATTCAATACACGCCCAAGCAATACTCATACCATCATATGTAGATGTTCCCCTGCCAATTTCATCCATAATTACCAATGACTTGTTGGTTGACTGATTTAAAATTGATGCGGTTTCAACCATTTCAACCATAAATGTTGATCGTCCTCTTGCTAAATCATCATTTGCACCAACACGAGAAAATATACGGTCTATCAACCCTATTGTACAAGACTGAGCTGGAACAAAACAGCCCATCTGTGCCAATATAGCAATTAATGCGTTTTGTCGTAAGAATGTAGATTTACCGGCCATATTAGGACCTGTTAACAACCATATTTTATCATTATCATCAAATTTACAATCATTAGAGATAAACTTTGTGTTGTCCGATTGTTTTAATGATTTTTCTACTACTGGGTGTCTACCTGATACAATATTAAAATCCGTTGTTTCATTTAAAATTGGTCGCACCCAACCTTGTTGTTTACTCATATATGCTAATGAACTTAAAACATCATTAGCAGAATATGCATACGCGGTTTTTGATATTTCTTGAGAATTATCCATTATATCTTGCACTAATGATTTAAATATTTGTTCTTCAATTGCTAATGATTTATCTTTTGCATCTAAAACATCACGAGATAGTTCAGATAATTCAGTTGTAGTATACCTTAATGCACCTTTCATCGTTTGACGATGAATAAACATTTCTAAGGTTATTTTGTCGGCATTCTTAGGAGTAACTTCAATAAAATATTGCAACATATTATTGTGTTTTATTTTTAAATTATCAATTCCTGTAATATCACGATATTTTAATTCTAGGTTAGCAATCAACCGCCTTGAATCATCCCGTAATTCACGGACTTTATCCAATGAAATATCATAACCTTTTTTAATTGCACCACCATCACGAATACTAGCCGGTGGTTCATCTACTATTGCCTGTTGTAATTTTTCCACTAGATTATCGTAAATACCTAAATCAACGATACTTTGTTTTAAGATCTCACAATCTAAATTATTTAATAATAACTTAACTTTCGTTGTCATTTGTAATGAATTACAAATTACTTTAATATCCCTAGGTGTACCTCGCCCTAATGATAACCTTGTAAGTGAACGTTCTATATCAGGAACAGCTTTTAATAACTTTCTTAGTTCGTCTAGTTTATCAAAAAATATGAAGCTATCAATCCCATCAAGGCGGTAATTGATATTATTTAAATTTGTTAATGGTGCTGTTAACCAATTTTTTAACAATCTTGCCCCTGAACCCGTTTGTGTATAATCAATAGTATCAAATAATGTTAATTTTTTTCCTCCTTGCATAGAATTTATTATTTCAAGGGACTTTCTGGTAGTTGCATCAATTTCCATATAGCCTGTATTTTTTATTTTAGTTGGTTTATTTAGGTGAGGTAATTTACCAACCTGAGTTGTATGTATATAATCCAACAATAAACCAAGTGAAATAATATCTGCTTTTACAAAATCGCCAAAACTGTTTAAATCCGAAACCTTAAATGTTTTACAAACGATATCAAAACTGTTCTCATAATTGAATCTGCTGTCTGGTATAGGGCTTAATGCATCTTTGTATTCATCCCAAATTTCCAAATACAATTGATTAGTAATCATTGATTGTGGTAAAACAATTTCACTAGGCTGAATTCGCGCCATCACTGTTGATAAATCTTGCTCTTGTATTGTTTGGACAAAAAAATCACCTGTGGTAATATCAACTGTTGCAATGGCTGTATCGCCAGCCCTTGTATTAATACAACACATATAATTATTACTGCGAGAATCTAATAAACTATCCTCTGTTATTGTACCTGGGGTTACAATTCTTACAACTTCTCGTCTTACAATTGCTTTTGGACCGCGTTTTTTTGCTTCTGCTGGGTCTTCGGTTTGTTCACAAACAGCAACACGATAACCCTTGCCAATTAATCGCAATAAATATGTTTCTGACGAATGGATAGGCACTCCACACATAGGAATATCACTGCCGTTATGTTTACCGCGTTTAGTTAGAACTATATCCAACGCAGATGATGCCTTTACAGCATCTTCAAAAAACAATTCATAAAAATCACCCATTCTGTAAAATAATATTGTATCTTGATGATCTTTCTTGATATCCAAGAATTGTTCCATCATTGGTGTAATAGTGCTTTTCGCTGTCATTTTATATATGCTATCAATATAATTGGTTCTTAATTTTTATTTTTATTTGGTTCTTTAATATAATAATTTATTATATATTATGTCAATATATTAAATTTTTTATTACAAATAACGATAGGTTTTAATTATGAATGAAATATCAAAATTAGGAAAAGCAAATATTATATCAATTCAATCTTGTGTAAGTTATGGACACGCAGGAAATTCTTCAGCTGTTTTTCCAATGCAAAGGCTTGGTTATAATGTTTCGCCTGTTCACACTGTATTGTTTTCAAATCATACCGGATATGGTGATTGGGGTGGGGAAATTGTAGATACACAAATAGTTCGCTCAGTAATTGATGGTATGGATAAAAGAGGGGTATTCCCAATTACATCAGCAGTTGTTTCTGGTTATATGGGGACAGTTGAGCTAGGTGAGGTAATACTTGATACAGTTAAGCGAGTAAAACAAGCTAATAGTAATGCAATATATGTATGTGATCCTGTTTTCGGTGATGTAGGTAGGGGAATTTTTGTTAATCAAGAATTACCAAATTATTTTCGTGATTTTGTAATACCTAAATGTGATATATGCACACCAAATATGTTTGAACTTGAATATTTAACAAATACAAAAATAACAACTATTGATGAAGCTATTGATTCAGCAAGAATGTTATTAAATGAAAACTGCAAGTCAGTATTAATAACATCATTAGAACACGAACAAACAAATGCAGATACTATTGAAATGCTAACTGTGCAAGCTGATAAAGCATTTCATATTAAAACCAACAAACTAGTAATGCCAATTGCCCCAAATGGCTCAGGTGATGCTACAACTGCATTGTTTGTATGTCATTACCTTGAAAATAAAGGGGATATTAAAACTACTTTAGAAAAAACAACAAGTGGTATTTATGAAATATTTAATGCAACAGCACAATTAGGGACTAGAGAATTACAAATCGTCGCAAGTGGTGATAAATTAGTCAATCCAGACCATGTATTTACTGCTAAACAAATATAATTAAATTAATATTTTTTATTAATAACTTTTGCAAAGCAAACTACATAAACTTGTTTTGCACCTGATTTGAATAAAGTCTTGCTAAGTTCATTAATTGTTGCACCAGTTGTATAAACATCATCAACAATTAAAATATTTTTATTGCGAATATTTGTATCGTTTATCGCAAATGCTGATTTAATATTTTTCACTCTAGCAGAAAAAGATTTATTACCTTGTGAAGCAGTGTTTTTTATTCTTTTTACAGAAGTATAATCACAAGTTTTATTTATATTTTTTCCAATGATTTTCGCAAGATAAGCAGATTGATTATACTTTCTTTTTAATAATCTAATTTTATGTAATGGTACTGGAATTATCAAATCGATATCACTTTCAAAATCTTGTATAACTTTTGTCATTTCATTTGCCATATATGGTGATATGTGTGTGCCATCACCGTGTTTAAATTTTAATATCAAAGACGATGAATTTTCATCATAAATAACCACACTACGTAAAATATATTTAGGTTTATTTTTTAAACATAATCCACAATATTTGCCTCTAGTTTTATTTATAAAAGGTTCGCCACAGCTTTGGCAATTTGGCTTAGTTATAAATGATATATTTTTAAAGCAATCACTGCATAAACCGTAATCCATGTTAATAGTGTTACATTTCAAACAAGTATGAGGAATTATAAAATCAATTATTTTGCGTAAAAACATTATAGCTTAATAATCTTGTGTGATATGGATTTAATAGCTTCATAATCGTGACTAGCAAAAATAATTGCTGTGCCAAATTTTGCCTGTAAATCATATATTAATTTTAAAATTATATTTTTATTATAGCTATCTAGTGCAGAAGTTATTTCATCTGCTAAAATCAAATCTGGATTTGAAATAAAGGCACGACCAATACTTATTCTTTGACATTCACCGCCTGAAAATTGATTTGGTCTATCAAATATTCGACTTTTATCAATTCCAACTTTACTTAATATTTTTATTACCTTTTGTTTTTTTCCCTCAGTACTATATTTATTACCCAATGGTTCAGATACAATATCCAAAATTGTTAATTTTGGATTTAATGACCCCCTTGCATCTTGGAAAATCATTTGTATATTATTAGATTTTTTAATCGTGCCATAAATAGGATTTAACTGTCCCATAATTCCCCTAAATATAGTTGATTTACCTATTCCACTTTCCCCGAACAATCCAACACATTCACCTAAGGATACATTAAAAGATAAATCTTTTATTACATATTTATTATTATATCCTAGTGAAACATTTTCAAGCGTTATTATTATATCGCCTATTTTATTTTGATTTTTTTTAATTGGTATTGGTTTTAATAAATCTTTCCCCTGTTTAGTGGTTGGAGAGTTAAAAAATCTTTTTGTATCTGTATATTCAGATATTATACCATTATTAATATGCATTATTTTATTAGTAATTTTTTCCATCAATTTCATATCGTGGCTTACCCAAATTAAAATACAATTATTATTTTTTGTATACGATAATAATTCTTCTACTACTAGCTTTGTATTTTTTTTATCAAGATTTGCGGTTGGTTCATCTAGTAATAAAATATTTGGTTGACGGTGTAAATTAATAGCCAAGCTTGCTCGTATCTGTTGCCCACCACTGATTAAATCAACATAAGATTTTTTATAATCATTTAAGCCTAATTTACTTAATAATTTTTTTGCTAATTTTAATTTACCAACACCATCACAAACCTGAGTAATAATTTTATAATTTGGAGCTATACTATTTTTTGCATTTTGATATAAAAAACCTAGCTTGCCTGAATACTCTATTTTACCAGTTGCTTTTTTATCAATGTTTACAATAGATTTTAACAGGCTAGTTTTCCCTGAACCTGAATAACCAACCACACCTATTATATCGCCTTTATTTGCAGAAAAAGAAATATTTTTTAATAATTTTTTATTATTAATACATAATGATAAATTATCTATTGTTATCATTTTTTATTCTTTCGCTATATTTAATAAATGAAAATGTTGTTAATATCATTGATATACCAACTGGAATTATAAGATATGGGTTAACAAACCAAGAATTCTGAGCATCAAGCATCATTGAACCCCAAGTTGGTTCAGCCCCATCAACAGATAGTCCTAAATATCCCAAGCCTGACTCAGATACGATTGCAATAGCAAATTGAATTGCACATTGTGCAAAAATAATATGATGAATATTGGGTATAATATGCACAAACATTATTTTATATTTTGACAACCCACTTAATCGTGCCGATGCGACAAAATCCGATTGCCACACATGGCGAGAAGACAAATAAATAACACGATAAAATACAGGTGTGAAAAATATTCCTATACTAATAATTGCAATTTGTATTGATGGACCAAATATAGCAACTAATATCAAAGCAATTAATATTTTTGGAAATACAAATAATATGTCCATACCGCCACTTACAACATATCGCCAATTGGTTTTTTTTCGCCCCATTAACAATGCTAAAAAACCACCTATTGGCAAACTTATTAATATGCTAGAAATACCAATTACGCCAACATTATAAGACCCCCTTATTATACGGAAAAAGACATCTCGACCCAAAAAGTCAGTGCCAAATAAATGATTGAAACTTGCAGAGGCTGAACGGTTTAATATATCCATATCATTATAATATTGACTGGGCAATAACGCACCAATTAACATACTAATAAAAAATAATATTATAATATATTTATAAATTTTATGCATTATATCCCTTTCGTAAAGAAGGAGTGATAATGTATGCGGTAAAATCAACAATACTATTAATCAAAATTATAAACAAAGCACTTTTCATTACAATATATCCAGCTAAAAATATATCTCTTTTTAATATTGCTTGATACAATAAATCACCAATGCCTGGCATTGCAAAAATATGTTCAACAACGACAATACCGGTAAATAAAAAACCTATTTGTAAACTAATAACACTAAGTAAAGACCCACTAATTGCAGGTAAACCATATTTTAATAAAACATATACTTTTGAAAAACCTACTACTTGATAAAAATGTATGAAATCTGAATTTTGGATTTCTAATAATCCAATCCTTACATAACGAGCAAAAATTCCAGCTTGGCTTATCCCTAGTGCAAGGCAAGGCATCAAATAATGTTGCCACGTTCCAACTCCACCACTAGGTAAAATATTTAATGAAAGTGAAAATATCATTATAGATAACAATGATAACCATACAACAGGAAACGAAATCATTAAAATAATTATGTTATTCCAAAATGTATTATTGTTTACAACACTAATTATGCCTAATAATAATCCCAATAAAATTGATATTAAAAAGGCAAATAATGCAATTGGTGCTGAAATTGCAATTCTTTCGTTTACTATGTCCACAACTGGAACTTCAAAAATTAAACTATTGCCAAAATCACCTTGTACAACAGCACCGACCCACCAAAAAAACCTTGATATGGCTGATTTATTTAATCCCAGCTGAATTCGTATTTGTTGTGCATCACCTTCTGTGCCTGCTATAATATCAGCCATATCACCTGATAATTGTTCAATACCCACAAAGGTAATTAACATTACCACAAATATAGATAATAATAGTTTGATTAATAATTTGATTAATCCTTTTATATTATTGCCAATAAACATCTTTTAAAATATTTCCTGCCACTGGGTAATTTTTCCACATTCCAGATAATTTTTTATTCCAAACTCCAATTTTGGGGAATTGATACAACCAAACATTTACTGCATCATCAGATAATGTAGTTTGAATTTTTTTTAACAATTGAATTCGTTTATCTTTATTTGTTTCTGTTTTTAATTTTTCAATTAAATCTTGATAATACAAATTATTATAGCCAAAATAATAATTTTTACGAGCATAAATACCATAATCTTTTGGTTCTACATGAGCAATAATTGTAATATCATAATCATGTTTTTTATATGTTTGTGATAACCACGCCCCCCAATCAACACTTTTCATTTTTACCTTAATACCAACTTTACGCAAATAGCCAGCAATCACATCAGCAGATGTTTTATATGTAGGCGGAACTGTAAATTCCAATGTCATATTATCAGCTCCGGCTTGTTTCAACATTTTTTTTGCTAACTCCGTATTATATGGATATTTATCAGACAAATCAATATAACCTTGTCTGTGTGGTGGATAATGCGAACCAATAGGTTTTGCCGACGGTGAAACAATACTTATCAAACCCTTTTTATCAATTGCATGATTTAATGCTCTTCGTACTTGCCTATTTGATAAAAACTTATGTTTATTATTTAGTGCTAATAGTACTTCGCCTTCGGTAGAACCAAAAAGAATATTAAATCTATCTTTTTTAAATGCAGGTAATGTCATTACATCTTGATAAACAGGAAAACCATCAATTTCACCACTTAATATGGCAGATGATGCCGATAATGCATCACTGATAAAACGGAACTTTACTGATTTTAGTTTTGCTGGGTCAAAATGGTATTTTGAAAAGCGATTAATTTTAACAAAATAGCCTTTTTTCATTGAATCAAAAACAAAAGGACCTGTGCCAATTGGATTGTTTTTGTTGTTTTTATATGAACGATGATTAAATATAACCGCTTCTGGACGAGCTAAATTATAAATCAAAGAATTACTGGGTGATTTTAATGATATAACAACTGTATTGTTATCAGTTTTAAAAACTGAATTTACATTGTTAAACAGCGACTTTCTAGGATTAATAGAATCCTTATCATAAATTCTAGATATTGAAAACACAATATCATCAGCACTTAACTTATCACCATTGTGAAAATAAACATTATCTTTAATATAAAATGTATACTTTTTTAAATTTTTTGAAACTTTATAATCTTTTACTAATAATTTTTTTACACCACCGTTTTCAGTAATCTGAAATAATCCTTCAAAAATATTACCATAAACAATTTCATCTATTGCCGCCGCGGAATTGGACGTAGGGTCAAGATGAGGAGGTTCTAACCACATACCTATTGTCGCAGTATCTTTTGCCAAAGCAAAAGAACTTATAAAAACAGAGATAAGTAACATTATAATTTTCTTCATGCTTAAAATTCCTAAAATAAAAAATTATATATAATCTATGATAAAAATTATATGTAATAATAATTTTATGTCAACATAAAAACATATTTTGTTTACTATTGTTTTTTATGGTTGTAATTTTTATATGAAAAAGATAATTTTGCTATTATGGATTTATCACAACAACTTTTAATAGCTATGAATTTATTATTTAATTTCGATGAAAATTTATATGAAATAATAAATATGTCATTATATGTTAGTGTTTCAGCCACTATAATCGCAAGTATATTAGCATTACCACTAGGAATATTAATTGGTATTAGTAATTTTCCGTTTAAAAATACAATTATTGCCGTATTAAATGGATTAATGGGATTTCCACCTGTTGTACTAGGATTGTTTGGTTATTTATTATTTTCTCGCATTGGTCCACTAGGTGATTTAGGGATATTATATACACCAACAGTTATGATATTGACACAAACTTTTTTAATATTACCAATCATTACCGCACACATTCGTACAATTTCACAATCAACATTTGAAACATCTAAAATATATTATTATATGATTGGTGCAACAAAAATACAAACAATTACAAGTTTGTTATGGGAAATAAGATTTATTGTGTTTACCGCTATTATGGCTGGCTTAGGACGAGCATTATCAGAAGTTGGTGCAATGTTAATTGTTGGTGGGAACATTAATGGTCATACTCGTATTATGACAACTGCAATATCATTAGAAACAGGAAAAGGAAATTTAGGTTTTGCATTGGCACTAGGTATTGTTTTATTAAGCATAATTTTATTTATTAGCTTTGTAATGACAATGATTAATCATTATGGGGAAAGAAAATATTATGCTAAAAATTAAAATTCCTAAATTTGCATATGGTAAAAAAACAATTCTAGAGAATATTGATTTATCTATTTCTACAAAAAAAATTCATTCAATTACAGGTGATAATGGTAATGGAAAATCAACTTTTTTACATATCTTATCTGGGGCAATTAAAGTAAATAAAAATATTGAAATATCACACAATTTCAAAACCATAATGTGTGCATTTCAACATCCAATTATTTTAAACCGAACAGTAGAAGGAAATTTACTACACTTAGGGAAAATACTAAAAATAAAAAGCATTGATGAGCAAATTAAAATCGCATTACAAGAGATAAATTTATTACACTTAAAATCTCAACCGGCACAATCATTATCTGGTGGACAAAAAATGCGTTTGCAAATTGCTAGATTAATAGTTTCTGATGCTGATTTATGGATACTAGACGAACCATTTGCAGGTCTTGATGAAAAATCTTGTGAAGCATTAATGAATATAATAAAAAAACACAACAAAAAAGGTGCAACTATTTTAATCGCAACTCATAACAATATAATCAAAGATATTTGTGATAAAAATTATTTATTTGTTGACAAAACTATAAGAATAAAATAATTTTTATATAATTATAATCAATAAAAACAGGTGAGAATACAATGAAAAAATTAATTCAATTAATAATAATTACTAGCGCTTTAATTTTCAATATTAATGTATATGCAGAAAATGAAAAAAGCATAACTGTTGCTTCTACTACTTCTACTGAAAATTCTGGATTATTTAAATATATAATACCAAAATTCACAGAAAAGTACGGAATTAAGGTAAAAATTATTGTTCAAGGAACAGGACAAGCAATAAAAACAGCAAGAAATGGTGATGCAGATGTATTATTAGTACATCATACACCAAGTGAAATAAAATTTGTGCAAGATGGTTTTGCAACAAAAAGATTTAACTTAATGTATAATGATTTTGTTTTAATAGGTTCCAACAACGACCCTGCAAAAATCACTAAAAGTTCAAATAATAATGTAAAACTAGCATTTAAAAGAATATACGAAATAAACTCAGAATTCACTTCAAGGGGTGATGAAAGTGGGACTCATAAAAAAGAATTATCAATATGGAATAGTATTGGATTATCACCACTAAATAAACCTTGGTACTTTGAAAGTGGCTCTTCTATGGGTAATACTATAAATATGGCGATTGCAAAAAATGCATATACTTTAACAGACCGTGCAACTTGGATTTCATTTAAAAATAAACAAGATTTTAAAATAGTATTACAAGGTGATAAAGCATTATTTAACCAATATGGTGTAATGATTGTAAGCGATAAAAAATATAAGCATATCAAAACTAAGCTAGCAAAACAATTTGTTGATTGGTTGTTAAGTCCAGAAGGACAAAATATAATAAATAGCTATAAAATGAATGGGCAACAATTATTTTTTGCAAACTATAAATAATTCAAGATTTTTTTGTGAATTTAATCAAGTGGCCATTATTTTCCATTAAAAAAAATTAAAACTTTAATAATAAACTTTTACTCACTCATTCGCATATAGTAAATGAGTGAGTAAAATTAAAACTAATAAAAAATTTAAATTAAATTTATATCATATATAATATTTTTGCTATTATCTTGTGGGCGATCAAGCATAAATATGGGTATCTTGCGTTCAATAGCAATTTTAATTTTATTATAATTCATATCACCGCCTGAATTTTTACAAACCAGTGCTTGAAAATTATATTTATCAAACAATAATTGCTCGCTATTCATACTATAAGGTCCTTTATCAACAAGACATTCACCATTATATATAAGAACTTTTTTCACAGTTCTAGCAATTACATAGCAATTTAAATCATTATAATCATTCATTGATTTTGCACCTAGGGTGAAAAATACTTTTCCTTTGATATTAGCTAGTTTTTGTTTTATCACACTACTATCTTTACAACTAATCCAATCATCATCGTTTTGTTTTTGCCATGCTTTACGAACATAACGAATTGTTTTAATATCTAATTCTTGACTAACAATGTTAATTGTATTTGTAATGTTAATAGCATACGGGTGCGTTGCATTAATTATTATCGTAATATTATTTTTAATTACATAGTTTTTAAAACCATTTATACTATCGTCTTGTTCAGAAAAACCACCTATTCTCACCTGTGCATTTTTTGGGGTGGCTGGATTATCCGTTACTCCAGCAATAGAATAAATATATGGTTGAGTTAATTTCTCACCAATTTTAATAGCATCTCTTGTTCCACCTAATAATAATATCATATTTTATCCTTAATATGTGAGATAACATCGCCATTTCTATTTACAATTAATACATTAATTTTTTTAATTTTTTTACCAATTTTTTTTGCCTGATTTTGTGCATCAATTGCTATATGCTGTTCTATGTTTAAACTAGGTCTAATTGTGGTTAGTACTTCCAACGCAGTGTTTGCTGTTTTAACAAATTTAATTTCATTATCATTACCACCTATTTGCCCAACAAATTCAGATAATTTTAGAAAATCAACCTGCGATCTAGACGAATGTAAATCACGGTTTCCCTGTGCAAGTTTTACCATTTTTGCAAAGCCACCTGATATTGTAATTTCCTTAACATTGTTATTACTAGCATATTTTAACATACCGCCAACAAAATCACCCATATCTATATATGATTCATTTTTCAAACCCAATACTTGCATTGCTTGATTTTCAGAAGTTTTACCAGTTGAGCCAACCATATGATTAATATTCATAGCCATTGCCACATCTATACCACGATATATTGAATGTATCCAAGCACTGCACGAATATGGTATCACAACCCCACTCGTACCCAGTACTGACAACCCACCTATAATACCTAGTCTTGGGTTCCAAGTTTGTTTAGCTAAATCTTCTCCATTTTTTATAGACACTTCAACTATCCAGTTATTATGACCTGAAATTGCCACAATGTTCTTTTCTATCATTTGGCGAGGTTTTGGATTTATAGCAGGTTCACCAACATCAAGTGGCAAACCTTTTTTAGTAATTGTTCCAACACCCTTACCGGCCAGAAATTTTATACTATTTTCTTTATTTCTTTTTATTTTTACTGTTATTTCACAATTATGAGTAATATCTGGGTCATCGCCAGCATCTTTTATAGTAGTTGCAATTGCTTGATTTTCATCAAACTCAAAGTTTGAAATTTTAAACTCGTTTGTACCTGCTGGTAAATCAATTGCAATTGTATCAACTTTTTTTTGTTTAACAATCCCATACACACAAGCACTAGCACAAGCTGTGACACAAGCCCCAGTTGTCCAACCTTTTTTTAATTTTTTTGTATTTATTATTTCTTTTTTACTCATAATAATTTATGTTATAAGGTATTATTAAACAATACAATAACACTATTATGATAAACATACTAAAATTATTTTCAAAATCCAAGAAAGATTCAAAATATAATCAAGATTTTGATGATTTTTGCCCTGTCTTTGAAAAAGGTACTGTTTGGATTGCTGGTTCTGGACCAGGTGATATTGGCCTGCTAACGCTTAATGTTTTTAATGGATTAAAAAATGCTGACATAGTTATTTATGATGCATTAGTTAATGAAGAAATCTTAAATCTAGTAAATGATAAATGTGAAAAAATATATGCCGGTAAACGAGGCGGTAAACCCAGTACAAAACAAAAAGATATATGTGATATATTAATTAAATTCGCAAAATCTGGAAAACGAGTACTAAGATTAAAAGGGGGTGACCCTTTTGTATTTGGTCGTGGCGGGGAAGAAGCAATTGCATTAAAACAAAATAATATTAGTTTTCGTATAATCCCCGGAATTACTGCAGGGATTGGTGGTATGGCATATGCTGGAATTCCAGCTACGCACCGTGAAACAAATTATACTATAACTTTCGTAACAGGACATGCTAGTTCAGGGGAAGTACCTGACAATATATGTTGGAAATCATTATCCGCCCCATCACAAGTAGTTGTATTATATATGGCATTAAAACATATTGATAATATTACGAATAAATTAATAAATGCTGGTAAAGATAAAAATATACCTGTTGCTATTGTGCAAAATGCAACAATGAAAAATATGAAAATTCAAACTGGTAAATTATATGAATTAGTTGAAATTGCTAAAAACTTTGAACCACCTGCTATTATTATCATAGGCGAAGTGGTTAATTTACAAGAAACATTAAATTGGTTTAAATAAAATGACAAGTGTTCTTATTGCTGGAGCTTCAACAAATAGTGGTAAAACAATTATTACCGCATCTATATTAAGGGCATTAAAAAATCGTGGTTTAAATGTTCGTGGTGGTAAAATTGGGCCTGATTATATTGACCCAAAATTTCATGCTATCGCCAGCGATAATTTTTCATTAAATATTGATGGTTGGGCAATGAATGAAAGCACTTTGCATCGTAACCTAGCAACAATGGAACAAGATTCAGATATTACAATAATTGAAGGAGTAATGGGATTATTTGATGGGGCTAGTGATGGCACTGCTTCATCAGCAGAAATTGCTAAAAAAATGAGATTACCTATTATTCTTTGTCTTGATGTATGGGGGCAGAGTCAATCAATATCTGCTATTGTAAATGGTTTTGATACATTGGATAAAGATATCAAAATATGTGGAATAATATTAACTAGAATTGGCACGGAAAAACATCTGCAAATATTAAAACAATCATTACAAAAATATGTTCCACATATTCCATTAATAGGTACAATATTTCGCAATGAAATATTTGAACTAGAATCAAGACATCTTGGATTAGTACATCCATCATCAGAAAATAATAAAGCATTGAATAAATTATTAGATAAAACCTCTAATATTATTTCACAACAAGTTGATTTAGATAAATTAATTAGTATTAGTAAACAATCAAAAGCTATAATAAATGATAAAATTGCAATACCTAAATTCAGCAATCATATTGCTATATCATATGATAAAGCATTTAGTTTCTGTTATCCACATATTATCAATGGTTGGAAAAAAGAAGGTGTAGAAATTTCATTTTTTTCACCACTAGATGACGAAAAACCAGATAAAAATGCATCTTCAATTTATTTATGTGGTGGCTATCCTGAATTATATTGTGAAACTCTTGCACAAAATAAAAGCTTTAAATCCGGAATGTTAAATCATGCTGAAAAAGGAACATTTATATTTGGTGAATGTGGTGGATTTATGACACTTGGAAAATCAATTACTGACAAAAATGGAACTGAGTATAAAATGCTAGGTTTGCTAGATTTGAAAACATCATTTGCTAAACAAAAATTACATTTATCATATCAAAATATTAAATTATTGCACAATTGTAATTTAGGTACAAAAAATTCATTGTTTAAAGGGCACAAATTTCATTATGCTACAATTACACATCAATCTGGCAAACCATTGTTTGAAGTTAATGATGCTTGTAATAATAAAACTGAAATGGTTGGACTAGTGAATAATAATGTCTTTGGTTCATTTATTCATTTAATTGATAAATTTTAAGGTAAATTACCATCAAACAATGGATTTACAATATTTTTCATATAATGACGCCATATTAATGCTGGATACGAAGCACCGCTAACATTTTTAGTTTTTGTATTATTATCATTACCTAACCAAATTCCTGTTATTACCTGTGATGAATACCCTATAAACCAAGCATCACGATAATCTTGTGTTGTACCTGTTTTACCTGCAATGTCGGCTCCTTTAATATCAGCTTTTCTGCCTGTGCCATTTTTTTTATCTTTTATAACCTGTCGTGCCATAATATTAAATTTTGATATTATTTTTGAATCAATAACTTGTGTTGATATTGGTATTGATGAATATATTATATTTCCCTTATTGTCTATTATCTTGTCAATTACTATTGGGTTAACTTTATGCCCCCCAGTTGCAAAGACGCCATATGCGGAAACCATTTCTAATAAACTATGCTGTGATGTACCAAGCGCCATTGATGCAACAGGTTCTATTTTACTAGTTATTCCAATTTTTTGAGCAAAGTTTATAGTAGATTGTCGCCCCATTTTTTCAGATAATTTAATGGTGGAAAGATTCAATGATTTTTTAAATGCAAATGATAAGTCAACAACACCATATTCTTTTTTATCATAATTTTTTGGCTTATATCCATCAATATTAAATGCTGAATCCCTTATCTTAGTATTTGGCGAATATCGCCCCATTGCATTTGCATAAACAAATGATTTAAATAATGAACCTACTGGTCTTTTTGCCTGTACTGCGCGATTAAAATAACTATTATCATCAATACCACCAACCATTACACGAACCGCTCCTGATATATCCATTGAGACAAACGCAACCTGTTTTGCTCCTTGTTTGATAAATGATTTTTTATATGCATCAATTGCTTTATAAGCTAACTTTTGTTTTTCTAGGTCAAGAGTTGTATATACCACGATATCTTGATTAACTCGCTCCAATATCTTAAAAATTTGTTTTCTTGCATATTCAGTAAAGAATATAATTCTGCTATTTTTTTGTGGAATAGTTTTAACTGTATTTTTAGCATAACTTTTTGCTTGTTCTTTATTAATAAAGTTCATTTCTACCATTTTTTTTAAAACTATTTTTGCACGATTTGCAGATTTTTTTGGGTAATATATAGGATTGTATCTGCTTGGTGCTTTCATCATTCCAGCCAGAACTGATGCTTCCCATACTGTTAATTCATCAGGGGATTTTCCAAAATAATGTTTTGATGATGCTGATATTCCATATTGTCCATTACCCATATAAACACGGTTTAAATATAATGATAATATTTGGTCTTTACTAAATTGTGTTTCCAACTCTATCGTATAAATTAATTCTTTTATTTTTCGGATTAGTGTTCGTTCATTAGTCAAAAATAAATTTTTTGCAACTTGCTGAGTAATAGTTGAGCCACCTTGTTTTATTCTACCTGATATTAAATTGGTATAAAATGCTCGTGCAATAGATTTAAAATCCACCCCCATATGATTATAAAATCTTTTATCTTCTATTGAAATAAAGGCGCCGTGAACATATTTAGGTAACTGATTTATATTAACTGCTTTACCATAACTATCACCATAACTAGCAAGATATTCACCATTTTTATCCAATATACGAATGTTTACTATGCGGTCTGTATTATTTGCAATTTCACTTACCGATGGTAATTGTAAATAGATTATAAATAAAAACAGTGCAAGAGCTATGAAAAACCACACAAATAAACCTAAAATTAAATTCATAAAATTCAGAAAGATATTTTTTTTCTCGTTTTTATTAATTTTTTTGTTTTTTTTGATACGGTTTTTGTTTGCCATAAATATATAATATAGTATATTTAAAGTTATGACAACACTAGCAACAAAATTAATTATAGATTCTGTTATAAAAAATTTTAACAGTATAGGTAAATCAATTTATATTATACATAGTGGAGATAATAATCGTGGATTATTATACATAAAAACCAATTCAAAAAGTATAAACAAATATACTTTGCATTATCGTGAATATGAATACCAAAATGATAATTATAATTGGATAGTGGTTGATAATTTATCTGAACAAGAAATTGATACAAAATTTAATAAATACAAACAAAATGATGATGATTGTTGGTGTATTGAAATTGATGATGTTATAAATCCATTTACTTGTATATTATAAAAATGGGGGTTAACCCCCAAATTTATAATATTAAAATTATACTTCTATTTTATCATTACCGTATAAATCTTTAAATCCTTGTTCAACTTGTGAAATATATGTAGAATCACCATCACGCCAATATTTTGGATTATCCATCATTTTATAAAGACTAGCTTGAGTAATACCAACTGTTTGATTATTATCACTTATTGAGAATTCTCGTGATGATTCCATCATTGCATACAAATTTTTAATTCCTTTTGTATCATATGATAATTCATCAAATGTTGTTTTATTTAAATTTGCATTTCCCCACCTTGCAATATCTTGTTTTACTTTTCCCCATTTTTCAGGTCCACCAAAATGCATTGATAGTTCCTGCTCTATTAACTGATTTTTTTCATTACTAATTTCAATTAATTGCTCACCTATATATTCATTTGCCATTTCATATGCTTTTTGTACCTGAGTTTGTGAAAAACCATTTTCAATCATTTGTTGTTCTAAATCACTATTGCGATTCATATTCATTTCACTTATATCTATGTCATATCCTTGTTCAGGTATAACATCATTATCATCAATTTGTTGTTCAATATCTTTATCTTGTGAATAAAATTTCTTTTCTAGTTCATTATACGACTTTAATATTTGTTCATATTGTATTTTACCATCTTTAATAAATTTTTTAGGTATATTATCAATAGCAATATTTTCATCTGTTATTTTATGAATATCAGTTTTGTTTTGTTCATATGTTGTATCATTATCTATATTTTGATTTTGTGTTATATATTCATTTATGTTATCTAATGTTTCATTATTAATCTCTTCCATTCATTGGATTCCTTTCTTGTTTATTATTAAAATAATAACAATATTAATAGGATAATATTCTTATCTTGTCAAGAAAAAAGAATCTTGATGAATGTTTAAATTATATATTTTTTAGATAAAAGATTATTAGACTACAATATATGTTGTAATTAATAAAACGAGTATAGTTATAAATATTGTTTCAAGAATGACCAATAATATATATTTAGAACCAATATTCATAACATCTTTAAATGAAGTTTTAAGACCCAATGCAAAAACAGACATTGTTAATAATATTTTTGAAATAAATGCAAGTGTGCTATTTAGTTGCCAATTAATAATTGGTAATTCAAAAAGTAATAAATCAAAACTATTAAAACCAACAAGTAAAATAAAAACAATTAAAAACATTGGAAATGGTGCTTGTGCGTGTATTTCACTATCTTGTGATTTATTTTTCACCATTAAGGTTATTATTATTGACAATAGAAACACCACAGGTAACAACATTGCAACTCGGAATAATTTTGTTATGGTTGCAATGTCACCAACTTCCTCAGAAATACTTAAACTAGCGCCCACTACTTGTGCCACATCGTGTATGGCACCACCTAAAAACACTCCAGCTTGTAAAGAATTATATTCCATATATTTTATAATTAGTGGATATAATAACATTGCAATTGTACTTAGAATATTAACCGCAACAATAACAAATAATGTTTGCTGTTCTATTTTTTTACTATGTGGAAATATACTTGAAATAGCAATAGCCGCAGATGCCCCACAAATAGCAACAGCCCCACCTGATATTGTTCCTGTTCTAGAATCAAGCCCCATTAAACGAGCAACAATAACACCAAACGATATAGTTGCAAAAATAGATAGAATCAAAGCAAATAAGACATCAACACCCAGTACTGACATTTCATTGAATGTAATTCTTACTCCTAGTAATGCAACACCTATCCTTAATATTTTTTTACCTGTATAATCGACGCCTTGTTTAGTTTTTTCATTGTACAATATTGATGATAGTACAATACCAATAAACAACGCATAAAGCATATATGAACCACCTATGTGTTTTGATAATAACTGCGACACAATCGCAAAAATCAAGCACATAAAGATAGCTAATAAATTATTCATTTTAAATTAATATACTTTTATCAAAACAAGATAAAACTTTTTTAACAACATTTACATCATTACCTGTTTTATCTAGCTGTGGATTATATTCAACAACTTCCAAAACATCAAGACCTTTAAGATTTGTATTATTAAATGAATCAATAACATCATTTAAAATCAATCCACCTTTTACTGGTGTTCCAACAGCTGTTATTTCTTGTACATCTAAACAATCCATATCAAAACTAAGACCGAATTTAATACCTCTGTTTTGAAAATTGCTTATTACAGATTTAAAGCATTTTGCAAAACCAGTTTTTTTAACTTCATCAGCATAAAATATTTTAATCCCTAGTTTTTCAGCTAATTCTCTTTCTTTACTTTCATAAGACCTTACACCAATAAGAGCAAAGTTTTCAGGTTTTATTTTTATTCCATTATAAAATATACTTGTTAATCGTTTATCACCATAGCCCATTAACCCAGCAACTGGCATTCCGTGCGGATTAGATGAATCAGATGTTTCAAATGTATGCATATCAAAATGTGCATCAACCCACAACAAACCATAGTCGCCTTCGCCTTTTGTTGCACCTGACCAAGTACCAAAACCTGTTGAATGGTCACCACCAATAACAATTGGGAAGTGATTTTTTTGTTTTTGTTGATAAACTGCACGAGCAAGATTTTTACAAGATTCTGCCAAATTATCAACACACTCTTGTTTGCGTTTTGAATCATCCATTGCAATCATAGTTGCTATTTTATTTTTTACTTCTGGTATTTTATTAGCAATTACAGAAGGAGCTTTTTCACACCCAATAGTTCCAGCAGCAGAACCAAATTCAGCACCTATATAAAATATTTTTTTATCAATCATCTTAGTCCACCAATAAGCTAAATAAATTTTTTGGATCTTTAATATTAGGTATCATTTCATAAATTTCCCCAATATTATATTTTTCAGATAGTGTATGAATTACACTTAATGCAGATAAATCTTCCAGAGCAATACCAACACTATCAAAAACTGTTATTTCATCATCATTATTACGACCAACTTTATCGCCACGAATTATTTCATAAAAATGAGCATCAACGACTCTACGAGCTTCTTCCTCATCAAAAATTTGAATTTCACCTTCTATAAACGACTGGTCAAAAAATTCAACTACCAAATAAGAATTTTCTAAAATTTCTTTTTGTAATTCAGTTTTTCCAAGACAATCACCGCCCAAGCCATTAATATGTTGTCCCTTTGTAAGCCAATCATACTTTAATACTTCTGCGTGTGCTTTACATGCAGTACAAACAATTATAATATCTGCGCCCATTACCGCAGATTTTGCATCATCACAGCGAACCAAGTCAACTTTATGACCAGCAAAATTTGATTGCATATTTTGTTCATATTTATCCATTGCTTTTGAATCAATGTCAAAATATCTAACTTCCTTAATATCACGAACTAGCTTATGAGCAATAGTTTGATATTCAGACTGCGCTCCATTACCAATAACCGCTAATGTGCTGGCATCTTTTCGCGCCATAAGGTCGCTTGCTATTGCTGATACACAAGCCGTTCTAAGGGCTGTTAAAATTGTCATTTCTGTTATTAAAACTGGATAACCATCATCTACATTTAATAATTGTCCTGTTGCGACAACAGTTTGTTTACCTACAGCTGTATTTTTCGGGTGTCCATTTACACACTTAAAAGCAAATTTTTCTTTACCGCAAACAGGCATTAATTCCAAAACACCGCCATCAACATGAAATGTTGGTCTAGGAATATTTTGAAAGCTTTCCCAATTTGTAAAATCTTTTTTCAACTGTGCCATTATATCTACAAAAATAGCTTCAATTCCTTGCTTATGAATCAATTGAGTCATCATTTTGACATTTAGTAACCGAACCATAATATTAATCCTTTAAAATTGAATTTAATAAAAAAAATATCATATTATACAACTCTTGTAAATTATAATTTTAAAACATATCTAGATAAAATAATCGAGAAACAATTGATATTATATGTTTTTTATATTATTTTTTAAAAAATATAAGACCTGTTACAACAATACAAAGAGCTTTAATATCATTTAAATATTTTGTATTCATATTGACTTTATTGTTATAAAATGATTATATCCTTTGTACTTGTTATTTTTGTAGGAGAATTATTATGGCAGTATTATCAAATCATATTTCAATACCAATTAAAAATACAATAGCAAAAAATATTTTGTTATCATTTTTAGGCTCAATAATCATATCTATTTCAACACAAATTATAGTTCCAATGTTTCCAGTGCCAATGACAATGCAAACATTCGCTGTGTTATGTGTAGGTATGGCACTTGGTTCTAGATGGGGCGCGATATCATCAATAATGTATCTAGCACAAGGTGCTATGGGCTTACCTGTATTTTCCGGTGGTAAATTTGGATTAATTACATTGTTTGGTCCATCTGGTGGATATTTATTTGGTTTTGTATTTACCGCTTTCGTTGTTGGTTATATGGCGGAAAAAGGTTGGAATAAATCATTTACAAAAATATTTATAGCAATGTTAGCAGGTAATATTGTTTTATATACATCAGGATTAATCCAATTAGGTTTTGTTGTTGGTTGGGACAAACCAATCCTTGAATGGGGTTTATATCCATTTATACTAGGAATGCTTGCTAAAACAACAGTTGCAGCTGGATTATTCTCAAAAATATCGAATAGAATTAATAAATAATTTTTTATTATTAACCGTAATTATAAAACCGAAGAGTTGTATTTAAAAAATATTATTCTTCGGCTATTTATTTTAAACACCTAGTTTTAAAACATTTTCTGTATTTTTCTAGGTTTTATTCTTCCATTCTTTTGCTTTTAAGTATGAAATTTTCAGGTTTTAAATTTTTATAATCCACATAACGAAGCAAATAAATTAGCATTGCAACAGAAATAAATAACTCAGATAAAATAATTTATCTTTTGTTAATTTAGTATCGTTCATTTTTTTCTTTTTTGTTTTTTATATTATTTTTTAAATCAATTCTAAGATTTTAATGAGTCAATTATCTGCGAAAGCCACCCCCGAGCTTACATATGGTAAGTGACAGGGGTGACCAGTAAAGTCTTAGAATAGGCCTTGAATATTGCCTTCATCATCAAGAACAATAGTTTCAGCTGATGGTTTTTTAGGTAAACCTGGCATTGTCATAATTGCACCTGTGATTGCTACGATGAAACCAGCACCAGCAGAAAGGCGAACTTCACGAATATTTACACTATGTCCAGTTGGAGCACCAATTAAAGAAGGGTCTGTTGAAAATGACATTTGAGTTTTTGCCATACATACAGGTAAATGTCCATAACCTTCATATTCCCATTGTTTTAATTGCTGACGTATTTTTGTATCAGCTGTTGCTTCGTCAGCACGATAAATCTCTTTGCAAATTGTATTAATTTTATCAAACAATGGTATATCATCTTCGTAAAGTAGTTTAAAGTTTGCTTCACCTTTTTCAATAACAGCTACAATATGTTCTGCTAATGCTTTTGTACCTTGTGAACCTTCACCCCAGTGTGTAGCTTCAAAGGCAACCACCCCCATTTCAGTACAGAAATCTTTAACTATTTGTACTTCTGCATCAGTATCTAAGATAAATTTATTAATTGCAACTGTTACCGGAACACCAAATTTAATAACATTCTCTAGGTGACGACCTAAGTTACAAAGACCACCTTTTAATGCATCTAAATCTTCTTCGCCTAATTCATCTTTTTTACGCCCTCCGTGCATTTTTAATGCTCGGATTGTTGCTACTAATACAACAGCTTCTGGTTTTAAACCTGCTTTGCGACATTTAATGTTAAAGAATTTCTCTGCCCCCAAATCAGCACCAAAGCCTGCTTCTGTTACAACATAATCAGCAATTTTTAATGCAGATTTTGTTGCAGAAACTGAATTACAGCCGTGGGCAATATTTGCAAAAGGTCCACCGTGTACAAACGCAGGATTATTTTCCAATGTTTGTACTAAGTTAGGCATTAATGCTTCTTTCAATAGTACGGTCATTGGACCGTCAGCTTTTAATTCACGGGCTGTAATTGGTTTTTTCTCACGAGTATAGGCAACAACAATATCACCTAGGCGTTTTTGTAAATCTTTCAGACCATCAGCAAGACAGAAAATAGCCATTACTTCTGATGCTACTGTAATATCAAAACCTGTTTGACGAGGATAACCATTACCAATACCACCGATTGAAGAAACGATATCACGTAATGCACGATCGTTCATATCTAATACACGACGCCATTGTACACGACGAACATCAATACCCAATTCATTACCCCAGTAAATGTGATTATCCATCATAGCAGATAATAAGTTATGTGCCGATGTAATTGCGTGAAAATCACCAGTAAAGTGTAGGTTAATATCTTCCATAGGAACAATTTGTGCGTAACCACCACCGGCGGCACCACCTTTTATACCAAAGCAAGGACCTAATGATGGTTCACGAAGTGCAATCATTGCATTTTTACCAATTGCATTTAAGCCGTCGCCTAAACCAACAGTAGTAGTAGTTTTACCTTCCCCAGCAGGAGTTGGTGAAATAGCTGTTACCAAAATTAACTTACCATCTTGATTAGATTTAATACTTTCCAACCATTCAAAAGAAACTTTACTTTTGTATGGTCCAAATTGCAATACAGCATCTTCTGGAATTCCTGCTTGTTTTGCAACTTCTATAATTGGTTTCATGTTTGCTTCACGAGCAATTTCAATATCGCTTTTTACCATTATGCTTTCCTTTTAACAAAAAAATTAGATTAATTTTTATAATATAGAACTAAAAAAGTAAAGGGGTTAAAATATAATTATAATTATAAATTAACCTTAAATCCTTTACCTCTTAAGTCAAATTCACCATCAGCAACAGCATACATCCAGCTTGCTGATTTTTTTAATCCACCCAACGGATACATATGCATTTGTTTAATTAAACAATCTTTGTCCAAATGTGATGCAACAGCTAGTTGACGAACTAATACATCAGGCTCAGAAGACGGAGCATTAATATACTTACCTATAAATGTGTCTTTTAACATTAACTTTGCCATAGTGCTTGGTTGTCTTGTAAGCATACGCATTGAGGAACCTACTCCACACATTTTTGCAAGTTTTAGTAAAGTTTTAACCGTTGCTAATCCTGGAACACCAATATGTATTGGTAATTCATTACCCTCATCACGAATCCTTTTTTCCCATTTAAGGCAAGGTTCAGATTCAAATACAAATTGAGTGGCAATATAAAGTTTCATATCAGTATCTTTTGCATAGGCATTTTTTTCACGAATAGCTGTCATACAATCCACATCTGGAATATCCGGTGAGCCTTCTGGATGTCCAGCAACTCCCATTTTTTTAATACCATATTTTTCAAATAATCCTGTTTTTAAAACTTCCATAGAACAGGAAAAATCCCCAACTTGGGTGGCAACCCCACCGCCTATTAGTAATCCTTCATTTACACCAGTTTCACCTTGTAATGACTGTAAGTTTTGTTCTAAAAATTTTGCTGATGGAATAGAGCGAGCCGAAAAATGAGGCACTGGATTAAAGCCTTCTTGTTTTAATCTTTTTACAGTTGTTATCGTATCGGCAAAATCCGAACCGGGTAAAAATGTAACATAAACTGTTGTTCCAGCTCTTAAAATATCATTAAAATTAGCTATTTTTTCTGCACCGCCTGGTGTTTCTTCAATAGTTGTTTTTTTTACAAAATCTATAATTATTTGTTTTTCTTGTTCTTTACTTAAATTCATAAATTATCCTCTTCTTCTGCGATTTTGACGCGAACCTCTTGATTTTGAACTATCCCTTGACGATGCTTTTATCTTTTTAGGTGGTAATTCTACAACCTGTTGTAAATTAATATATGGGTCTGAATTGTTTGGTATTGCCATTGCATCAACAAAATATCCTTGGAAAGAAGATTCTAGCGCTGTTTCAATTTTTTCAATTTTATGAACTAAGGTTTCAATTTCATTACGAGAATCTTTATTTAATAAAGCAATTCTTGCACCACTTCCTGCCGCATTACCAATTGAGCGAACTTCATTCATATTACAATCTGGAATTAAACCTAAAATAAGGGCATATTTAATATCAATATGTGAACCAAATGCACCAGCTAGGCTGATTTTTTCACATTTATCGCCATAATAATCTTCCATTATTTTACACCCCGCCCATAATGCGCCTTTTGCTAGCTGAATCGCTCTTACATCACCTTGTGTAATACGAACTTCAACATCAAGTTCATTAACTGGACGATGTAATATATAATCAAATACACGACCATTTGGAACAATACGATCAGTTTTTGATGCTGTATCACCATCAATAATACCATCAGATGATATAATTCCAGCCAGATACATTTCCGCAAGTACCTCAATAATACCAGAACCGCAAATTCCAGTTACCCCAATTTTTTTAACACTTGTATTAAATTCTTCGTCATCAGACCAAAATTCTGTCCCAATGATGCCAAAGCGAGGTTCAAGTGTTTCTTTATCAATGCGCACTCTTTCAATCGCACCTGGTGCTGCCCTTTGTCCGCAAACAATTTGTGCCCCTTCTAGAGCTGGCCCTGTTGGCGATGAACAAGCAAATAATTTATGCTTATCACCAAATATAATTTCCGCATTTGTGCCAACATCAACTATTAAATGGCGTTTTTCTCCTTTATCAGGACGAATTGCCAAAACAACCGCTGCCGCATCAGCTCCAACATGTCCAGCAATACAAGGCAGAACGTATACAAAACCGTTGGGATTTAAATTCAATAAATCACCAAAATCACTTACTTGTTTATTAACCGCATTTTCTTCTTCTAGGTCAAAAGGTGAAAAACCAAGCCCCAATGGTGATAAGCCTAAGAATAAATGATGCATTACTGGGTTGCCAACCATTACAGTTTCAACAACCATTTGTTGTGCTTGAGATTCATTTATATTTGGTAATCCATCACGAATAGATTCACCAAATAAGCTGGATAATGTATCACGAACAACTTTTGTCATTTCCTTATCACCGCCTTTGTTCATCATTGCATATGAAACACGGCTCATTAAATCTTCACCAAAGCGAATCTGCGGATTCATAGCACCAACAGATGACATTACTTTACCATCTTTCAAGCGAACTAAATTACACGATATTGTAGTTGAACCTAAATCAATAGCAAATCCATAAATATCTGATTTCGGATTATCTAAAATATCTATCAATCTGTCATTTCTTACTACAGCACCAATTTCATCAAATACACTATTAAAGTCAAAATTAATATTATCACTGCACGAATTTATATTTAATGAATATTCATTATTTAATAATTTAATAATATTTTGAATACCATTTTTACTTTTATCAATGTTGGAAATATTAACCTGATAAATTTGCGTAATTGGGTTTATTTCCACATCAATCTTTGTAACAGGTTTACGAATAACTTGTTTGTGAACTTGGCTATCGGCTGGTACATCTATTACCATATCACCTTTTAATGTCGTACAACAAGCAAGCCTACGACCATCTTTGATATTACCTTTTTTATTTTGATATGCCGTTTCTGTTTCACTCCAACTACTAAGGTGTTTCTTTCTAGCATTAATTTCAAATTTTGGAAAATCACCTTCACTAGGTTCAATTTGACATCGTCCACATATACCACGACCGCCACAAACACTGTCAATATCAACCCCCAAGGAACGAGCAACATCAAGTAGATTAGAATTTGCTGAAAATTCACTTCGTTTACCTGATGGAGTAAAAACTACTTTATACTTATCCATAAAAAGTTAAACCTAACAATAATATTACAATGCATACAAATACTATACTAATTTTTATAACAAAAAAATATAGTCAAAAAAATATAGTCAAAAAAATATAGTATTATCCTCTACGGCGAGCTCTTTGGCGGCCAGCTCTTGCACCACGAAATTGGTTTTCTGCTAATGGTTCACGATATTTTTTAATCCAACGAGTACAATCTGGATCTTGCCCCGCAATAACATCTGCACCACGAATTAATTCCATTTCTTTTTCGTGACAAGGATTCATAATAGCGGTTGTCATACCTGCACCAATTGCCATTGATAAGAATGATGCATTAATACCGTTTCTATTAGGTAATCCAAAACTAACATTTGATGCACCACAAGTTGTATTTACCTTTAATTCATTGCGTAAACGGTAGATTAAATCTAATGCTTTTCGTCCTGCTATATTAATTGCACCAACAGGCATTACCAATGGATCAACAATAACATCTTCTGGCTTTATTCCATAATCCTGAGCTCTTTCCACAATTTTTTTTGCCACATTATAGCGAACATTGGGGTCTTGTGAAATTCCTGTTTCATCATTTGAAATAGCAACAACCGCACAATCGTATTTTTTTACAAGTGGTAATACACGTTCTAAGCTTTCATCTTCACCAGTAACAGAATTTAGTAGTGCACGCCCTTTATAAACAGATAAACCTTTTTCAAGTGCTTCGATAATTGAACTATCAATGCACAAAGGTAAATCGGTAATAGATTGAACCATTTTTATCGTATCAGCAAGTATTTGTGCTTCGTTAGCTAGCGGAATACCAGCATTTATATCAAGCATATGAGCCCCCGCCTCAACTTGTGCTATAACATCGGCTTTTACCATATCCATATTGCCTTCTTTCATTTCTGTGGCAAGTTTTTTTCTACCAGTTGGATTGATTCTTTCGCCAATTACACAAAATGGTTGCCCAAATCCAATTACAAGCTCCTTTGTTGCTGATGCTAAGATGGTTTTTGTCATTATAAAATTCCCCTCAAAATTATTATTATATTACACAAGGTAACAATCAAATGTAGCCCATAAATAATAATAATAATAATAATTTTAAGATATCTTTTAAAACAAAAACGACAATATTATGTTTTTATACATAATTTATTGAATTTTTCATCTGTATATTATAAAATTCAGTAATAATTTAAAGGAAAAATAGGTTGTTATTAAAAAAATATAATTTAATATTATGGTTATGCATCATTGTTGCAATAATATACTACTTCACATTACCACAAAATAAACAATATATTATTAATGGCAATACTATGGGGACTAGTTATACCGTCAAATATTGGACAGATAATGTCCAAGGTAAGAAACAAATAACTAGCTTAATAGAAAACAAATTAATTCAGATTAATAAATCTGTCTCAACTTGGGATAAAAATTCTGCTATTAGTAAATTTAATAACTCAAAAAATACAGATTGGGTTAAAATAGACAAATTTTTTATGACAATGGTTATAATGTCAAACAAGCTATGTAAATCAACAAATGGTAATTTTAATATTACTATTTCACCACTAATTGATTTATGGGGATTTGATGCAAAAGGTAAAATTACAAAAAAACCAGATCAAAAAAGCCTAGACAATATAAGTAATTATATCGGTTGTGATAAAATTACTATTAATATAATCAAGCAAGCAATCGCCAAAAAACAACCGATGGTAACAATAAATCTATCATCAATTGCAAAGGGTGGAGCAGTTGATGAAATAGGTAAAATATTAGAACAACAAAATATAAACAATTACTTGGTTGAAGTTGGTGGCGAAATAAAAGCAAAAGGTTCTAAAATTAACAAAGAAAGCTGGAAAATAGGCATTGAACAACCAACAACAGATAACAAGGTAATAAAAGCTATATTTCCACTAAATAATGAAACTATGGCAACAAGTGGTGATTATAAAAATTACTTTGAAGAAAAAGGGGTTAGATATTCACATATAATCAATCCCACTACCAAAAAGCCAATAAACCATAATCTTGCTAGTGTAAGTGTTATACACAAGAATAATGCTATGGCAGATGGGCTAGCAACAGCTATGTTAGTAATGGGAACAGAAGAAGCATTAAAATATGCAGAACAAAATAAATTAAAAATATATATGATTATTCGTGAAAATAATGTATTTAAAGAAATAGCATCGCCTGAATGGATTGCAAAATTCGGCAAAAACAAAGGGAATTAAGCTGTGGAATATCTAAAATTATTGTTGGTAGTATTTGCGGGACTGTCTATATTTGTATTATTAATGGCAGTTGGTGTAATGCGCGGACGAAAACCAATAGCAGGTTCGTGCGGTGGATTAAACTCAGCGATGAAATCAGACGATGGCAAGTGCCTTACTTGCGGAACGAAAATTGATGAAAAATCTTCCGATGAAATTCGTAAAAGATTAGAATAATTAACATTATAACAACTATTAATAAGGTTAGTATAATCCCTGTTGGTATAGGTAAAAAACTATGTAAAGAACGATTTAAACCATCACTCAAACTTAACAATCCCGCCCCTATAATCATACTATTTATAGTATAAAATTTATGATTAACAGTTGTTATAATTCTAGCAAAGTATGGTGATATTAAACCAATTAGAGAAAAAGGGCCTATCGCCGTTGATACCGAACCAATTATAACTACACAAAAGAATAGTACCAATACATAATAAAAATTATAATTTACGCCTATACTTGTATTAGTTGTTCTCCCTAGTGGTAATATTATAAATAATCTAGACAACGACAATAATATGCTTGATGATATTAACACTATTATAACAACTCCATTTGTTATATCATTACTAACACTATCAAATGAACCATTAACCCATTGTAAAATCTGCATTTGCTTTGAGTTGGAAAAAACAATCAATATGTCTGTTAATGCGGAAAATATTGCTAATAATGAAATTCCAACCAATATAATCGCACCGGTACTAAGGTTTTTATAAATTAATGCACAAGAAATAATCATCAATCCAATTAATGCACCAAATATACCTACAAATATCATTATATAAGAATTAAGTGAAAAGGGAAAGAATACAAAAGCAACCACAACTACAAAAAAAGATATTGATGACACACCAAGAACTTCTGGACTAGCAAGTGGATTATGTAATAGCCTTTGCAAAATAGCACCGCACAAACTTAAACTAGCTCCTGTAGTAATTGATAATATTAATCTGTTTAATCGTTCCGAAATAGAAAAAGATTCAGCCCCGCCAAATATATAATTATATATATCTGTTGGTGAAATATTATCATGTCCCAGATGAAAACTAATAATAATAACAACAAAAACACTGAGCCATATAAAATATGAAATGTTATAAGGTATAGGTCTTATTTTAATTTTATGATTAGTTATGTCTAAAAAGTTTCTTTGCATAAACATATAAATTATTATTAATCCACCAAGTACAGATGTAAACAATCCAGCAGGCAATGACATAAACCCTTGTACTAATTCATATTTATCTATTATTTGTGTAATAAAATCAGCAATCATTACCAGCCAAGCACCAACAAACGATGAAATAACTAACATATTTTTCACATTACTAACTTTAAACACTCTAACTAAATTAGGTGCGATAATTCCAACAAATCCTATCACTCCAAACAAGCTAATTACGGCAACGCTTATATATATAGATATGACAACTAAAATAGTGTGCAATAATCTTACATTAATGCCTATTGATATTAATTCTTCTTTATCCAACACTAGTGCTTGTAAGTTTTTTTTCATAAAAATTAATATTAAAAAAGCTGGAATAATAAATAGACTTAAATAAAAGATATTTTCCCAAGAACCGTCCAATACATCACCTAATTGCCAAAAGAATATGCTATCAATCCACCTTTCATTATACAAAGTTAATAATGAGGTAATACTAGATTGAATAAAACCAATAAACATACCCAATATTATTATACTATTTTGTCCCATGTTTTTTGATATTCTTACGATTATAAAAAATACCAATAATGTATAACTATATTGCAAGATAAACTGATTTTGTATTAACATGTTAGGTGCAAAAATTAATATTAGAATCATAACCATTTTAACACTTGATACAATCCCAAGTGTTGAGGAGCTCAACAGTGGATTACGATATATTATTTGCAATATACAAGCTGATAATGCTAAACTTGATCCCCCAATAAAGCACCCTATTATTCGAGGAATGGTAATTTCATTTAATAAAATTAAATCTGAATCCTGCGAATTAAAAATTATATATTTGTATAATGTAAAAGGATTATATCCATACAAGAAATAAATATACGCAAAAAATATTAATAATGAAAAACCTAATAATTTTAACAACATATTACTTTAATGCATCACTAATATATGTAGCTATTTTCTGAGCAGACAAAGGACCGCCATATGCCCATACGTCTGGTGTTGAATATATATTTTTATTTCTGACAAAATGAAAGGTTTTCCATAAAGGATTTTTTGTCATACTATTATATCCACCCCAATCATCTTTAATATAAATAAACTGTAGATTTCTAGATAGATTCCTTAGTTTTTCCGCATTCATTAATGCAAATCCCCAATGATTAGTTTTACCTTTATAAACATTTTGTAATCCCATTAGATTTATCACGCTACCTGCCATAGATTTTTCACCGTGTAAACGGAACCTTTTTCCATTTCTTAGGAATCTTACAAATGCAACAGGGCTGTTTTTATCTTTTACTAGTTTCCCTTTTTGTTTAATTAATTTATATGTTTGTTGCATTATTTTTTCTGCATTTTGCTGTTTATCAAAAAGCTTTCCTATTTTAATAAGATTATTCTCCATATTTTTAAAAGGATTTTCATTATCTTTGAATATTTCAACAAACATTACGGGGGCAATTTTTTCTAGTTTATCTATATACTTTGTTTGTGATGAACCAATAATAATTATGTCTGGTTTTACACTGGAAATTTTTTCAAGATTGAGTTGATTGCGTGGTCCCATATCTATGACCCCATTAGGCATATGACTTAATGCAACCCATTTTTTATAATTTGAAACATCTGAAACTCCAACTGGTTTTATACCTAGTGAGATAACCATTTCCATTACTTCCCAACTCAAAGCAACAACTTTGGGATTATTATTTTTTAATTCTATTTCTTTGCCTAAATCATCAATGATTTTACCAGCAAACGAATTGTTAACAGTAATTAAAAATAAAAGTAAAATTATATATAATTTTTTCATATTTTATCCTTATAAATTTTAATAAAACAAGCATATTTTTTGTTTTAATGTTGGGTGATTTATTATATCAACATCAATAGAAAATACTTTTTTAATATTCGACTTAGTTATAAATTTTTTTGCATCATCTTTGTAAACAACCTCCCCATCTTTGAGAGCAATAATCTCATCAAAATATAAACTAGCAAAATTAATATCATGCATAACACTTATAATTCCTGTGCCTTCAATTTTTATTAAAACTTCCATCATTTCTTTTTGATACTTTATATCCAAAAACGAAGATGGTTCATCAACCATTAACCATTTACTTTGTTGTGCAATTGCAAAAGCAAGCCATACTCTTTGAATTTGACCGCCAGATAATTCATCAATTTGCAAATCAGATAAATTCGTTATATTCGTAATTTCCATAGCATATTTAATTGCACTATAATCTGATTGTTTATATTTGTTAAATAATCCTGTATAAACATAACGAGAATTTAATAATAATTCATAAACTGTATAATATAAATCACCAGATTGGTTTTGCTTCATATAAGAAATAATTTTTGCTTTTTCTTTAAAATCAAGATTTTTAATATTTTTATTATCATATAGCACTTGACCTGTATAATTATTATCCATTCCAGAGATTATACTAAGTAACGATGATTTGCCAACACCATTTGCCCCAACAATTGCATATAGTTTTGTTGAGTCTAATTCAAATGATAAATTATTTAAAATAAATTTATCATGATAATTTTTACATATGTCTTTTAATATTATTTTCATAATTTTTTTATAATATATATAAAAAGATTTGACAATAAAAATTAAATTTTATATCGTATTTTTTTAGTATTGTATAGGATTATTATTAAATGAAGAAATTTTTATTGACAACAAGCATACTTGTAAATTTTAGCATTACTAACGCAGAAATCAACCTAGACACAGTATCCATAAAAGGTGAAAGACTAGAAAACAAACTAGAGATTAAAGTATCTCAAAAACACACTTTTGATTCTGATTATATATCAAAACAATCTATATCAAATATAAAAGATTTATTAAATCGTGTTCCCGGTGCAATGACACAAGAATCTTTTTCTTCCATAACAATTCGTGGAATTACAAACTTTAACAGTTCCCAATATGTTTATGGTCGTCACGGTGCAATTGGTTATTCAAGAAATGGAGTTCCATTAAGTTCGATTGCTGTTATGCATTTATCACCATCATCTTGGGATGTCAAAAAAGTACTGGTATTAAAAGGAGCAACTCCAACAGCTTTAAAGATTCCAACAATGGGTGGTGCTACTATAGTAAACACAGCAAAACCATCATTTGAGGATAATAAAGTAAAAACAAAATTTGAAGTTGGTCAGTACAATTCAATATTTATGGGTGGTGCATTTAACCAAAAAATTAATGACAATAATGCTATTCGTGTTGCTATTTCGCAAGAAAAATCTGATGGAGATGTGACGTATAATTTTGATGGAATTGAAAAACCTGCTGGTGTTACAACAGATACATTATCTACACTATCTAATAAAAAAGCAAGTAAAACAGATGACTTAAGTATTATAATTAAAACAAAAACAAAATTAAGAAATGGTGGTGAAGTTAACTTGTTATTTATGCGTGATAAATCAAATACACAAAAATATGTTCCTGTAAACAATATAGATAAAATGACAACTCGTCATGTTAAATTACCAACAAATCAATTCGTAAATAATTCTTTTTCTGGTAATTATTTTAAGACAATTGACAGTACATCATCTGTAAAAATTCACTTTTCAACTCAATCAGGTAAATATGATACTTATTATGGTTGGTGGGGGAAACGAGATTTTGGTAAAGAAAGCATAACATCATCTTATACACCGTCGGCTGGTCGTCAGGTATCATACGCACTGACAAGCCCTATAAGTGATAATGCAAAAATTAGCTATACTAATGCTGATGGAACAAAAGGTACTGATATAACGATAAATAGTGTTGGAGAAACAATTAGTACATCAAATAACTTTTATAAAACAGTTACTGACTCAAGTGGTGACAATACATATCAAAAATATGTTAAGATAGAAAAAGATAGTGGTGGTTTTAATTACATTTACAAAGAAGAAAGTGGAGTAGAGATTACACAAAATAGCTCAACCGATTTAACTCAAGAAAAAAAACTTAATGATGCTTTTTTAAATAATTTTGAAAAACGTTATAAGTGGGAAAAATCATTTCGTACATTTTCTTCAAAAGAAACTACTTTTTCTATCACTTATGACAAAGAATTAGCAAAAGGTAAAGCATCTGTAACACTTGCCCATGATATTCTTAAAACTAATAGATTTTATGATTATGACTGGAAATTAAACCACGATAAAACAAGTATTACTGGTAGTCAATTAGACTCTTCAAAAACAACTAGTGTTTATGGTAATTACACATTACCACTAAACAAAAAGACAACGGCACTAATCGGTGGTCGTTATGTAATTGAAAAATCAAGTGTGAAAACAACATTAACAGCAACTAATAAATTTTTATTACCATCCATTGCATTAATTCACAATTTAGATTCAAAGACAAAATTATCTGCATCACACCGTTGGGGTTACCAATCTGGTGGAGTAAAAAAAGTGAATAATGAATTAAAAAAATATAAAGCTGAAAAGATGAAAACTACTGAGTTAACAGTTTCACACAAATTAAATTCCAAAACTAATATTTCAGCAACAGCGTTCCACAATTTATATATTGACAAGCAAGAAACTATTGGAATTTATCCTAATGCTTATATTGCCAATGTTGGTAAAGGTAATTCAAAAGGCTTAGAATTATCTGTTGAATACAAAATTAATAACACTGTGGTATTAAATGCTAATTCCACTCATTTAAAAACTAAATATACAAAAGGTGCCAATAAAGGTAAAGAGTTCAAAATGGCTCCAAAAACGACATATAATATTAACTTGGCATATGATGATGGTAAATATTTTGGCTCCGCTAACTTAAATTACCGCAGTAATATGCAATACGAAAACACTGATGGTAAAGCTCCATCATCTAGCCTAGTTGACGTGAAAGCTGGTATTAAACAAGGTAATATTAAATACTATGCTGGTATAAACAACATATTTAATAAAAAACGTATAACTCATGGTAGTAATTCAAGAGCAGACAATCAATTACACCATTATATGGGGAAGGTTTCGTCTAGATATATCTTTGCAGGTATAGAAGCAGAGTTCTAAGAAAACTTAACAATAACAATATATAGAGGTTGTATTTTATCACTCCTATTTTTTTTGAACTAGAGTAAATTATGATTGAAATATTATAAAACCGAGTTTCATATCCAATATCAATCTTATCACCAAATTCACCAACAGATGATGAATGGGATAATATATGGAAATGTGTTGCATCAGCGCCAGATTATGGAGCTTTATTACCATATCGCTTTATTATATTAAAATACAATATATTTAAAAATACCATTAAACAATTAAAAAAATTGGGAATTGATACATATCCAGATTCAGCTGACAGTATTATAAAATACTGGACTGAATTAATAAAAAATACCGATTGTATGGTTGTTTCATATACTATTAAAAAACCTGATGAAATATACCCTATAAAAGACCAAGAGTATGGTGCAATATCAGCAGTGACACAATTTTATATAGCACTCAATTTATTAGGTTATGGTACATATTGGATAAGTATTGCTGATGACATACAACAATATTTAAAACAATATTTAGGAATTGAACTTGAAAATACAACAATAACAGGATTATTCCCTATTGGAACCCCAACCAAAAAAAGAAAGAAAAAACGCCCTAGTTATAATAAGTTTGTGCAATATAAATAAAAAAGCCCGCATTATGCGAGCTTTTTCTATATAATGTTTATATTATAAATTACAGAAATGTATACTTCATTAAAAAGATAGCTGTTAATATATACATAGCTGTTGAAATTTCTTTGTGTCTACCTGCTATAAGTTTAATAACTGTATATGAAATAAACCCAAAACCAATACCATCGACAACTGAAAATGTTAACGGCATTGTAATTACTGTAATAACCGAAGGGGCATAATCTGTAATATCGTCCCAATTAATATCTTTAAGACTTGGTGCCATTAAACACGCCACAAATATCAATGCAGGTGATGTTGCATATGCAGGAATAGTACCAGCCAAAGGCGATAAGAATAAAGCAAGTAAGAAACAAATACCTACTACAACAGATGTTAAACCTGTACGACCACCAACTGATACACCAGACATAGATTCCATATATGTAGTAACAGTTGAGGTTCCCAAAAGTGAACCTATCATCGTAGACGATGAATCAGCAAACAATGTTTGTTTTAAACGAGGTAACTTTCCATTTTTATCAACTAATCCAGCTCGTTCAGTTGCTGCAATTAATGTACCGGATGTATCAAATAAATCTAGTAATAATAATGATAAAACTAATGTCAATGTACTAATAGAAAATAAATCCGGAATTTCAAGTTGCATAAATGTTGGTGCAATAGATGGTGGCATTGCAAATACACCTTTAAAACTAGATAAACCAGTTGCAATTGATATAATTGTTATTGTTAAAATACTTATTATTACACTACCTGTAATATTTCTTACATATAATCCAGTAGTTAATAAAACACCGAATATAGCAAGCAATACTTTCGGGTCTTTTAAATTACCTAAACCAACCAATGTTGCTGGGTTATCAACAACAATACCACTTGTTTTTAAACCAATAATGGCAAGGAAGAATCCTATTCCTCCCGCTATACCCATTTTAATAGTTCTTGGAATTGAATTAATTAAAGTTTCCCTTACCCTTGTAACAGATAAGCAAAAGAAAAATATACCTGAAATAAATACAGCGCCTAGTGCTTGTTGCCAAGAAAGCCCCATACCCATAACAATGCCAAAGGTAAAGAATGCATTAATTCCCATACCTGGTGCAAGAGCTAATGGATAGTTAGCGATTAAACCCATAGCAATTGAGCCAATAGCCGAAGCCAAACAAGTTGCAACAAATACCGCCGATGCATCCATTCCTGTTTTTGATAAAATAGATGGATTTACAAAAATAATATAAGACATTGTAAGGAAAGTTGTAACGCCTGCCAATACTTCTATTTTTACTGATGTGTTAAGTTTGTTAAGATGGAATAATTTTTCTAGCATATTATAAATTCTTTCTCCGTAGTTTTTTAAAAGGTGACGAACTCCTTGTGTTGTTAAGCAAAACAATAAAGTATGCTTATTCAAGTGTTATTAAACGCATACTAAATATATTTCTACTAATTTTCAATAAAAAAATAAATTTAGAACATAGAATTAGAAAAGTTATTATCCGCCAAAATCGTCTAGCATAATATCTTCACGTTCAACTCCTAAGTCAAGAAGCATTGATACAACAGACGAGTTCATTATTGGAGGACCACACATATAGTATTCACAGTCTTCTGGAGCTTCGTGGTCTTTTAAGTATTCGTCGTATAGAACATTATGAATAAAGCCTGTTAGGCCAGTCCATTTATCTTCTGGTTGTGGATCAGATAGTGCAATATGCCACTCAAAATTTGGGTATTTTTTTGCTAAGTTATCAAAGTCTTCTTTATAAAAGATTTCTTTCTCAGACCTTGCCCCATACCAAAATGTGATTTTTCGTTTTGTTTTTAATCGTAATAATAGGTCAAAAATGTGTGAGCGCATCGGTGCCATACCAGCACCACCACCGATATATACCATTTCTTTGTCCGTATCACGAGCGAAAAACTCACCATAAGGACCTGAAATAGTCACATCATCACCAGGTTTTAATGACCATATATAAGATGACATTTTACCGGCAGGGATTTCTTGCATTTTACCTGGTGGTGGTGTAGAAATTCTTACATTTAACATAACAATTCCTTTTTCACCTGGCCAATTTGCCATAGAATAAGCTCGCTCCACAGGTTCATTTACAACAGATTCTACTTGGAATATGCCAAAATGATTCCAATCTGAGTGATATTTTTCATCAATATCAAAATCTTTATATTTAATGTGATGCGGGGGGCATTCAATTTGAATATAACCACCAGCACGGAATGGTACGTCTTCGCCTTTTGGTAATTCAACGACAAATTCTTTAATAAATGTTGCCACATTATCATTAGATTTAACTTTACACTTCCATTTCTTAACCCCAAAGACATCATCTTCTACAACAATATCCATGTCTTGTTTTACAGCGACTTGACAAGACAAGCGTTTACCTGTTTTTGCTTGTTTTTTGGTAATATGAGATTCTTCTGTTGGTAAGATATCACCGCCACCAGAATGTATCTCAACACTGCACTGTCCGCAAGAACCACCACCACCACAAGCAGATGGAATAAATATTTTATTATCAGCAAGCACATTCAATAACTTACCACCAACTGGAACTGTAATAGTTTTTTTACCATTTATTTCAATTTTTACATTACCACTTGGTACTAATTTTGAACGAGCAAATAAGATAATAGCAACAAGGGCAATAACGATTGCTATAAATAGTATAATGCTTATGCTAAATTCATTCATTGTTATAGCCTCTTATAATTTAATTCCGCTAAATGACATAAAACCTAATGCCATTAATCCTGTTGTAATAAATGCTATTCCCAAGCCTTGTAATCCATCAGGAATATCACTGTATTTTAATTTATCGCGAATACCAGCAATAGCAACAATTGCTAGTGCCCAACCAGTACCAGCACCAGCACCATATACAAATGATTGTGTGAAGTTATAATCTCTTTCCACCATAAATAATGATGCACCTAAGATAGAACAGTTTACTGTAATTAATGGTAAAAATATACCAAGGGCATTATATAAAGCAGGTAAAAACTTATCCAATATCATTTCTAGTATTTGTACAATTGCAGCAATTACACCAATATATGAAATATATCCTAAGAACCTTAAGTCAGTCCCATATATTCCAGCCCACGACAATGCATCAACATTAAGAAAATACTGATAAATTAAATTATTAGCTGGCACAGTAATCATTTCAATAAATATTACTGCAATACCAAGACCGACTGCGGTTTCAATTTTTTTAGATACGGCAAGAAATGTACACATTCCTAGGAAAAAGGCAAGTGCCATGTTTTCAACAAATATTGCTTTTATAAATAAGCTTAAATATTGTTCCATTAGTGGTGCCCCCCATCAGATGAACGGATTTTGAAAACTGGTGTTTCAACTTGTGCTGGTTTCCAAGTACGAACCCCCCATATAATGAGACCAATTAAAAAGAATGCAGAAGGTGGTAATAATAACAAACCATTAGGTACATACCAACCACCATTATTAACGGTTGTAAATATTTCAATTCCCATTAATTTACCGGCACCAAACAATTCACGAATAACAGCAAGCATAATTAAAATCAAACTATAACCAGCACCATTACCTAAGCCATCAAGAAATGAAGTGATTGGTGGATTTTTCATTGCAAAGCCTTCTGCACGTCCCATTACAATACAGTTTGTAATAATCAATCCAACAAATACAGAAAGTGTTTTTGATGCATTAAATGCATATGCTTTTAAAACTTGATCAACGATTATTACAAGCGATGCAATAATTACCATTTGAATGATAATTCTTACAGAAGATGGAATAAAATTACGAATAGCAGCAATAAAGAAACTTGAAAATCCTGTAACTAATGTAACAGAGATTGACATAATTATTGCTGTTGTCACAGAACTGGTAACTGCTAGTGCAGAACAAATACCAAGCACTTGTAATGTAATAGGATTATTATCAACTAACGGGTCAAATAATATTTTTTTTGTATTTGTCATTATTCTATTCCTTGTTCTTTTACTGATTTCAAGAATTTCTCAAAACCATTTTTACCAACCCAAAAACGAACTAAATTATGAACACCTGACGATGTTAATGTCGCACCAGATAATGCATCTATTTGATGTTTTCCGCTAGCCCCAGACTTAACTATTTCAATAGCAATTTCACCATCATCGTTATAAATATTTTTATTTTTCCATTGTGCTTGCCAAGAAGGATTGTCAACTTCTCCGCCCAATCCAGGTGTTTCAGCGTGGTCATAAAATTTCAATGCATATATAGTGTTTGCATCTGCACCAACGGCAACAAAACCATAAAGTGTTGACCATAGTCCATATCCGTGAATTGGTAGTATTATTTTATTAAATTGCCCAGAGTTGTCTTTTACTAAATAAACAACTTTATAAAACGATTGACGACGAATTGAAGCGATATCTTCTTGCTTAGTTAGTGCTCTTGAAGTATTGGGGTCTTTTGCACCTGATATTTCATCATAATCATAATTAACAGATGTTGTATATTTACCTGTACGAATATCAACTACACGAGTCTCAATATTTTTAAACATTTCATCGATAGTTTTGCCTTCTTCATATAGTCCAGCAACTTGTAAAATATTTTTTCGTTTGTCATTTAATTTATTTATTTTTTGCACTGGACGAAGTGTAATCGCAGAAAATGTAACAAATAAACTGGCAATAAAACAGATTAAAACTGTGATTGCCATCGTTTTTACAGGATTATCAATAGGGGCATTTTTAAAACGAACCCAAGCTGATTTTTTAGACATCTCGTTTTACCCTTCTTTTATAATTTGCTTGAACTACAAAATAATCAATTAATGGGGCAAAAATATTACCAAATAATATTGCTAGCATCATACCTTCTGGAAAAGCTGGATTTACTACACGGATAATAATTACCATAAATCCAATCAACATACCATAAATCCAACGACCTTTGTTTGTCGCGGCACCTGAAACTGGTTCTGTAACCATAAACACCAAACCAAACGCATACCCACCAATTACAAAATGCCAATACCACGGAACACTAAACATTGGATTTGTTTCTGAACCAATATAATTTAACAACATAGTAGTTACAATCATTCCTACCACACAACCAAACACCATTCGGTAATTTGCAATTCGTGTAAACAGCAAGAATGATAAACCAATTAATATAGCAAGTGTTGAAGATTCACCTATTGAACCAGGTATTGTACCGATAAAAGCGTCCTGTAATGAAATGCCTGCTTTTTCAATCATTTCAACACCACCTGTTGCACCAAGGTTTAAAGCCGTTGCACCAGAAAAACCATCAACACCAACCCAAACACTATTACCAGATATTTGTGCAGGATATGCGAAGTAAAGGAATGAGCGACCAACAAGAGCTGGATTCATAAAGTTTTTACCTTGTCCACCGAATACTTCCTTGCCCAATATTACACCAAATGAAATACCCAGAGCAACTTGCCATAAAGGAATTGTTGCCGGCATTGTCAATGAAAACAACATAGATGTAACCAAGAAACCCTCGGTAACTTCGTGTCCTCGAACCAATGCAAAGACAACCTCTGCAATACCACCAATTAACAATGTAGTGATATAAATAGGCAACCAATATGTAAGACCTAATAACATATTTCCTAAATAAGACGAAACATCGTAATCATACCCTAATAAACTTAGTAACCAACCGCGAATACCGCTAAGTTCATTCATATTTAAAGAATCAAGTGCTAGGTTTGCTTGCAAACCAGTATTATATAAACCAAATAACAAGGCAGGAATAGTTGAAAGAACTACATAGGTCATTATTCTTTTTGTATCAATATAGTCCCTTGCGTGTGGAGCAACAGTGGTAACTGTTCGTGGTGTATAACAAAATGTCTCAATCATTTCAAATACAGCATAATACTTTTCATACTTTCCACCTTTTTGGAAATTTGGAGACATATTATCAAAGAAATTTCTTAATCCCATTTTATTATCCTTCTTTTTCTACTTTTGCTAAACATTCACGCAAAGCACCTAAGAAATCATTTTTACCAATATCAGCATAAGCAAACAGAGCTATGTCTTCTTCGTCCATTTCAAGCAAGCCTAGTTTTTGAGCAGTATCGGTATCACCAATAATGATAGAACGCATTAATTGTGCAGGCAAAATATCAAGTGGTGTTAATTTTTCAAAATGACCAACTGAAATAATCGCACGAAAAGAACCATTTAAACCCGTATCCATATCTTGTTTACGACTGCGGTATAATGAAGATAAATGTACATTAAGTACTGATGAAAATTTATCTACCCAAGGAATCAACCAGCCGGCCCCCCTTGAATCTGTTGTTGCGGATAAAACTGAAATTTGTGTAGCTATGCGACCAACAAATCCGGTTGTTTCAGTTAAGCCATCACCAGATAACAGCGAACCGTTGATAGCACGAACTTCACCTTTTGTGTTACCTTCTAACAATTCAAATACATTTGCCCCCATGTGAGTTCTTACAACTTTTGGATTTTTAACTTTCGGGCCCGCCAATGATACAAATTTTTCAAATGACAATTCACCATTAATTAATTTACCAATATTAATTACATCTTGATAACCTATGCTCCATACTGTTTTTGTTAGAGAGACTGGGTGTAAAAAGTGAATATGAGTTCCTGTGTTTCCAGCAGGATGAGCTCCTTCAAAATCGCTTACAATAATGTTTTCATTACTTATATCATCAAGTGTAAGGCTTGGGATTTTACATACAAAGGTTTTACCATTTGTTAGCTTAGAAATTATTTTAACCCCTGCATTAAAATATAACTTTAATTTTTCATCTGCCAAAACAATAGAAGAATCAATAGCTAGAGGATTTGTATCCATAGTGTTAATAAATATGGCATCTGGCATAGAATTTGTGTCAGGGATTTTTGAAAATGGGCGAGTGCGAAAAGCACTAAAATGACCACTTTCAATCAAAGTAGATTTTATTATTTTAGCAGATGTTTTTTCCGTAATTTTTGTAAATTTCTTTATTGGTGTGAATTTATTATCGCTTTCAATCACAACAGATTCTAGAACACGACGCATACCGCGGTTAATTGCTACAACCTTACCAGAAACTGGCGCAGGAAAGACAACTTCAGTATTTTCTTTGTGTGAAAACAATGACTGACACATTTTGACCTTGTCACCAACACGAACATTCATTGATGGTTTTAAGCCGTGAAAATCCACCACTCCTCGTAATGCAAACAATTTAACTTGCGCAGAAGCAACTATTTTTTGTTCCGGATTGCCTGATACAGGCAGATTTATACCATTTTTTAATTTCATAGAGTATACACCATTTCTGCAAATAAAAAAATATTTGTCAGAATATACAAAAAATATAAAATATTTGCAACCATTTATCTTGTAATGTTTTCTTTAATTTCTCGCAGAAAACCGCACTTTATTTGTACTGTTTACATCAAAAATATATTTTAATATAACAACAACATTATTAAATTATTTTAATTATCATATATTGTTTTAATAAAAATTTTCCTCAACTCATACATTTTTTCATCTTATAATGTTGCTACAATTATGCTGGGTCATAACCATTACCACCACCTGGGCGACATCTTAGTATCCTTTTAATGCCTTTGTATATCCCATAAAACACACCATATTCATTTATTGCATCTATTGTATATTGTGAACAAGATGGTTCAAACCTGCACGATCTTCCTATAAAATAAGAAACAGTGTACCTATAAAACAAAATAATAAAAATTAGTATTTTCTTCATATATAATTATTATACCATCAAAACAGGTTTATGTTTAGTGTTTTTTTTATTGACAGAATCACCAAAAAAATATACTAAAACATATCTCTATAAATGTATGAGGATTTTGAAATGAGCAAACCAACTAAACAAGAAGCTATGGAAGCCGTAGAAATATTGCTAAAATGGGCGGGAGATAATCCAACAAGGTTTGGCTTGCAAGATACCCCTAAAAGAGTTGTAGAAGCTTTTGAAGAATACTTTCAAGGATATCAGCAAGATCCAGCCAAAGAGCTTTCAAAAACCTTTGATGATATTACAGGCTACAACGGTCCTGTAATTATTCGTGAAATTCCTTTTGAATCACATTGTGAACATCATATTGCACCATTTATTGGTAAAGCTTGGGTAGCATATCTACCAAGTGAAAGAGTTTGTGGTTTATCAAAACTTGCTCGTGTAGTAGATATATTTGCAAAAAGGTTACAAAATCAAGAAATGCTAACAAGACAAATTGCGGAAAGCATATACACCAATCTTAATGCAAAAGGTGTTGCCGTTGCAATAGATGCCGTTCATCATTGTATGACAACAAGGGGCGTGCATAAACACGGTGCATCAACTGTGACAACTCATTTCTTGGGTAAATACAAAAAAGATGTTGAATTACAACACCAATTTTTAAATATATTAAATCGTGGTATAAAATAATTATAAAGGGCAAACATGGATAATAACAACGATATAGATTTTGATAAATTAGACCCAGTGGCTCAATTTATTATTTCATTTTTAAAAACAAATAATTCTGTTTCAACTGAAACTATTGCCAAAGAATTTTCAAAATTTAAAAATAAAGACAAAATTAAAGACGATAAAAATGCGTGGCGTAAGTATCTTAATACGGTAAAACAACAATCTATATTTTTAGCAAGAAATAAAGTAATTGAGATAATTCGTAAAGGCGAAGTTGTTGACACTGAAGATTTTAAAGGTTTAGTAAAACTACAATTAAAAAATAATAACAAATAAGTCTTTATTTTATAATTATCAAATTTACCAATTATATTTAATACTATGTTTTTGTTAAGCAATCATCTGTTGCATCAAGGTGTTGAATCGCCTCAACCAATAGTCGTCCTTGTAAAGATAATTCAATAAATTTTACATAATCATCTTTATCAGTAATTTGTTTCTGTGCTGTTGTAATTATTTCCAAAGGACTTTCAACTTGTAATTTATAATTGCCGATAATAGCCAAAATTTCGTTACTTACTTTGTCTAGTTCAATTTTAATACGATTAAACGCTAATCTTTTATTATCTTGTGTATTTTCCATAATTAATCAAAGTCGTAATATTTTACATTAATATCAGTATTTATATTGTCAAGATTAACATTATATAACATAGGGTGTGTTTTTGCAAAATCATCAATATTGTTTGTAATGCTATCTTTTAATGACTGTACATATTTTTTATCTGCATCAATTGTTGTTATTAATGCGGTATAAACACCAACCGTTTGTATATCGTTTTCCTGTGACCAGTATGTCTGACTAGGAATTATTGATTTATAAAAACCTTTATACTGTTTAGTAAAATTTTTAACTTCAACTTCATCTAGGTTAATAAACTTAATATTACATTGTGCAGACATCATATCAACAATAGGATTAGGATTCGGCAATATAAATATTGCCCCATCAACACTACCCTTGCAAACTGAATCTATTGCCTCATCTTGTGTTCCATTAAGTGATAATTTTAAATCACCTTTATCTAGATCAGCTATATCAAGTAAACCTAGAGAAATAATATTTCTATATGTGTTGTCTTTACCGATATCAATTTTAAGATTTTTTAAATCACCAAGACTATTTACATTCAAATCTTTATTAACGGCTATAATTACAGATTCAATGCTTAGGGTTGCAACAAGTCGAATTGTATTGTTTTTTCCGTATTTTGAATATCTACTAGTACCATCTTTTGCATGCATTAACCAATCGGTTTGAACCATTGCAAAATTAGCTTTTCCTTGTTGTAATAAATCAATTGCATCACCAGAATTTGAGCTTGGATATATCAAGCATTCACCATCTGTGTGTTTTTCATTATTATAATAATAACATATTTTACCAGACTGAGAATATCTTAGTCCAAAAGGATTGCCCCCAGCAATTATAATATCATTATTTGTTTGCTTTGCACTAGATTTTTCGGCAAGAGCAGAATTGTTCAAACTGAAAATAAAGCTTAAACAATATAATAATTTAATAAAATTATTTAAATTTTTCATAGTAATTCCATATAAACTAAAATAAACTGATTAGTAAAACTAGAATAACATATTTTATTAATATATTAAAGGAGTAAAAAATGTCTTTAGTGTTAGGAATTGATACTGGTGGTACATACACTGATGCGGTATTATTTGATAAAAAGTCAGGAATAAAAAAATCTGCAAAAGCTTTAACAACTAAACACGACTTAACCATTGGGATAACTAATGCTTGTAATGAAGTCTTAACAAATATAAATCCTAACACTATAAAAATGGTGTCATTATCATCAACTCTTGCCACTAATGCCATTGTTGAAAAACATTTTAAACCTGTGTGCTTAATTATGATTGGATTTAATAAAAACGCCTTAGAAAAAGCAAACTTAAAATCCGCACTAGGTTCAGACCCTTGTTATTTTGTATCAGGTGGACATAAAGCATCAGGGGAAATTCAAAATAACCTAGACGAAGATTCTATTCTTAATATTATCAAACAAAATAAAGATAAAGTTTCTGCATTTGCTGTTTGTTCAATGTTTGCCGTGCGCAATCACGAACACGAAACCAGAACACAAGAATTAATTGAGCAAAATTGTAGTTTACCAACAACACTTTCCCATTCATTAGCATCAGCCCTTGATGCACCAAGGCGCGCATTAACCGCACTATTAAACGCTAGATTAATTTCACAAATTCATCAATTAATTAATGCGGTAAAAAATTACTTAGTCAAAAATAATATCAATGCAAAATTAATGATTGTACAGGGCAACGGTTCATTAATGAATTGTGATATTGCATCAAAAAAACCAGTTGAAACAATTATGTCTGGCCCTGCGGCATCAATTATTGGAGCATCTTATTTAACAAATAATAAAAATGCTATTGTTGCTGATATAGGTGGAACAACGACAGATGTCGCAATGATAAAAGATGGTTTACCTGTTTTAAGTGATAATGGTGCCGTTGTTCACGGTTGGCGAACAATGGTAGAGGCAATAGATGTATATACAGTTGGTCTAGGTGGTGATAGTGAAGTTCGCAATGAAGCAGGACAAATGATAATAGGTCCTATACGAACAACACCGCTAGCATTATTAGCACAAAAATATCCATATATAAAAGATATTTTACAACAACAATTAAGGCGAGATTTTAGAAAAGAATATGATGGTAGATTTGCTCATCGAATTCGTAATATAGATAGTAATATTATCAAGTTATCCGCATCTGAACAATACTTTTGGGATGAATTAGAAGATGGGGCAAAATCGCTAGAACAATTATTAAAAAATAGAAAACCTCCAAAACCACTAGATAGATTAGTTAATATAGGACTTGTAATATATTCTGCTTTTTCTTGTACTGATGCTTCTCATGTATTAGGATTACAAAATCAATGGGATAAACAAGCCTCTATACTAGGTGGAAAAATATATGCTTTAAAAGAAAGAGTCTCAGGTCAAGACTGGGCAAAAGATGAAGTAGAGTTTTCTAATTTAGTAATCAAACAAATGACATTACAATCATCACAGGTTATCATAGCAAGTGCATATATGAGTGAAACGGGTGTTAACTTACTAGAAAGCAATAAAAAAACAACTGACTTTTTAAATAAAATTATTAACGAAGATGAAAAAAACTCATTTGCACTAAATGTTGAGTTTAGCAAGCCTATTATTGCCATTGGTGCACCAGCAAAAATATATTACGATAAAATCGCTAAACGAATAGGGGCAGAATTAATAATTCCAAAATATTCATGCTGTGCTAATGCCGTTGGAGCTGTGGTTGGTAAAATTGTTAAAAATATTAATATTACAATATCTGCACCAAATGATAAAAAATTCCGAGTACACACAAATATAAACAAAGATTTTGATGATTTAGAACTGGCTGTAAATTTTGCAAATGAATATGGTACAAATTTTGTCAAAGAATATGTTGAACAAAATAATGGTTGTGATTTTATTGCACAAATACAACGCCATGACAAAATAATCAAAAGCAATGGTAAAGACATGTTCATAGAAAGTATAATTTCTGTGCGAGGCATAGGTGAACCAAAATATTAAATAAACATATCCAAGGTATAAAAATGACAAATAAAATTTTAAAATTAATGCAAAACAAAAAACTCCTGATTGCCGATGAAGCAATGGTTCAAACTTATTTAAGCATAGCTTAACAAACAGGTGATGCGATTAAAGTTTTGCGGAACAGAGACAACAGGGCCTCCTATTTTGTATACAATGATGTTTTTGACGCCCTAGGGAAAGCAGTGATGGGTATAACACCAACACAAGCTAATAAATCATTACTTAATCTAGAAATGCTAGTGCTTGCAATTGGTACAAAATATGGTGTGGATTTAACCAATACAATGCTATCAATTCTTGAGATGCCTCAAAATAATTATGGTGTGGCAATAAATGGAATGTCATTTGCAAAAGAAAATTCAAATCGTAGAGCAAGAAAACAAAAATAATTAATAATAATTAATTAAACATAAGCTTTAATAATGATTCTTGTTTAGTAATAATACGCACAGATACAATTTGTTGTGCTAAAGCAATCATTGCAATATTGTTTTTAATTGAAATAAAATTACTGTCTAATGTTAATTTAACTGGATAATAAACCTTTTTATTATAAATTTTTGGACTAGTTGTCCAAATTTTACTTACTTTTGCATTACCGTTATCATAAAATCTAGGCTCGCCTTTATTAAAATCAACAATAGCTTTTTGCCCCAACTTAATATAACCAATGTCTTTTGCATCAACATCAACAATCACACTAATTTTGTTATTAATTGGAATAATTGTTGCTACAGTACGATTTATTTTAACTGGATCACCTGTTTTAAATACTCTTAAATCCTTAACAAGACCACTGATAGGTGATACTAAAAATTCATTGGCATCACCAGAAAGTGTTGTTTGAATGTTTATAATACGATTGTCAGTTTTAGTTTTTTCATCTTTCAATGAATTATAAATTTTAACACATCGATCCTTTAATATATCAAAATCATATTTAACAGATTTGATTTTATTATTAATTCGTTTTGATTCATTTTGATTGTTTAAAAAATCAAGCCTTGCTTGGTCTAATTCTACTTTACTAGCAATGCCTTCATTAAATAAAGTTTTGATTTTTTTATAATAATTTTGTGAAATTTCTAGTTTAAGTTTATTGTTTTTATAATTAAGGTTTATTTCTTGTAATGCATATTCTTTATGCTTTATTTTTTCTTTTATCTCACTAAACATCAATCGCACATTCATTTGATTTTCTAGATAATCCTGTTTCTTGGCGTCTATTAATTTTGCTTGTAATATATTGTTTGGGCTTGGCCAATTTGGTTGTGTTCCATACAAAATTGATTCTAAATCAATAGACCTAAGTTTTAAATTGAACAACTCTTCTTCTTTGCTAATAACTGGTGAAAAACTTAATATTTTTTCACCTTTTTTCACAACATCGCCATTTTTAACAAATATTTCATTAACTGTTCCATTTTGACTGGATTTAACAATATTTATTTTACCTTCGGCAATCGTTTTACCAGCAACTTTTACAGATACATCAATTGGCCAAAACATAAGAACGATAAGAACGATAAGAAAAGAAAAAAACAAGAATATTTTAGCAAAATAACTTTTTGAAATACAACAAAGCTGTTTTTTTAAATTATTAGTTAAACCATTATTTTTCATATTCATTCACCACCTAAATTATAAATCTATATGTTAAGATAATATAACAATTGTCTTGTTGTATTAATAATTTTATATTGTAATACAATTTTATCATGTTGCACAGATAAAATTTTAGACTTTAATGTATAAAATTCATTAATTATTTGTGCTCGTTTTATGTAATCATCATCTGTTTTTAACATACTTGTAAATTCCACATAGTTATCGCGTTCAATATTCATTATCTGTGAATATAATTCTTTGTGCTTTAATTCAGATTTTTCTATATTATCATAACTAGTTAATAGTTTTTTTAAATTCACAATAATGTTGTTGCGTATATAATAATTGTTCTTTTCTTTTAAAATATTTGTTTGTATTTGTTTAATTTTTAATTGATTAAAATTTGAAAATATACTTATTGATTCTTTGTTATTATAATCATAACTAGCAACGATTATTTGTGCTCGAATTTTTGTCATTTCTGCATTATTTAACATTTCTACTTTATCATTAAATACCAACTCACGAATTATATTAATTAAATCTGAACTTAATTCTTGAATTGGTAATAAATCCAATAAATGTTCGTCTGAAATCTTTAATAACTCTCGCATTTTAAGTTCAGCTTGTTTTAAATAATTATTATAATTAATCTGCTTTATTTCTAGCATTGTTAATTTTTTATCTAATTGTAATAATAACGATTTCCTACCAACACCTAATTCAACACGACGATTGTATTGTGCATATAACCTTTGTATTGCAAATTTATTTTTTTCTAGTGATAATTGTATTAGTTTGATTTTTAGTATTTCAGCATATAAATCAATAACTTTATTAACTTTTTTTTGTTTTAATGTTTTTTTATTTAATATTTTGTCCTGATAATCCATCTCAAAAGATGTGTTAACTGCATAATTAAGGCTTATCTTACTTGCACCAGCTGGGGAAAAGTATAGACTTAAAAATAACAAGATATAACCTAACGAATGTTTCACTTGTCCTCACATAAAATAATAGGGTTATATAAAATTTTACTATTATATAACCCTTTAAATATATACTACTAATACTAATATGTAAATAACTAGGTATTAATGTGTATAATATTAATTATTTATATTATTAATAACGATATGCATCTTTCTTAAATGGACCTTGCTCTTCTACACCAATGTATTGTGCTTGTTCCGATGTTAAAGTTGTTAGTTTTGCACCAACTTTTTCTAGGTGTAATGCAGCTACTTTTTCATCTAGATTTTTTGGTAAAACATAAACTTTATTTTCATAATTATCAGAATCATTCCACAATTCAATTTGTGCAAGCACCTGATTTGTAAATGAAGCTGACATAACAAATGATGGATGACCTGTTGCACAACCTAAGTTAACCAATCTTCCTTCTGCTAATAAAATAATTCTTTTTCCGTCTGGGAATATTATTTCGTCAACTTGTGGTTTTATATTATCCCACTGTAAGTTACGAAGTGGTTCAGTTTGAATTTCGTTATCAAAGTGACCAATATTACAAACTATTGCACGATGCTTCATCTGCCTCATATGGTCTATTGTAATAATGTCTTTATTACCTGTTGCTGTTACAAATAAATCAGCATTTTCTACCACATCATCTATTCTTACAACTTCATAACCTTCCATAGCTGCTTGCAATGCACAAATTGGGTCAATTTCACTTACCATTACACGACAACCTGCATTTCTTAGTGAAGCAGAAGACCCCTTGCCTACATCACCAAATCCAGCCACAACCGCAACTTTACCTGCTAACATTACATCTGTGGCACGGCGAATACTATCCACTAAGCTTTCACGGCAACCATACACATTATCAAATTTTGATTTAGTAACAGAATCATTTACATTAATAGCCGGTAGTTTTAATGTTCCATTTTTCTCCATTTCGTAGAGCCTTAATACGCCTGTTGTTGTTTCTTCAGACAAGCCTTTTATCTGAGATAATATTTCTGAATATTTATCTTCGTGAGCCATATTAGTTAAATCACCACCGTCATCTAAAATCATATTAATTTGCCAACCATCTGGACCTGTTATAGTTTGTTCAATACACCAATTAAATTCTTCTTCGCTCATACCTTTCCAAGCAAAAACAGGAATTCCAACGACTGCAATTGCTGCTGCTGCGTGGTCTTGAGTTGAAAATACATTACAAGACGACCAGCGAACCTCTGCTCCCAAATCAATAAGAGTCTCAATTAAAACAGCGGTTTGAATTGTCATATGTAAACAACCTGCGATTTTTGCACCTTTTAATGGATTCTTACCGGCATATTCTTTGCGAAGAGCCATTAAGCCTGGCATTTCACCTTCGGCAATATTAATTTCTTTGCGTCCCCATTCAGCTAATGAAATATCGGCAACTTTGTAGTCTGTAAATTCTGTCATAATTTGAAACTTTCTTTGAAATAATTTATTTAATAGAAATTGTGTAATAATTTCTACACCATAACTATATTGATGTCAAAACTTTTAATCAATCAAAATAGTTTAAAAAATAGCCAAAAATTATACAGAATTATCACATAATTTTTACAATAGGTAAAAAATAGGTAAAAACCTGTTTTACTTGACTTTTAAGTAAATTAAATATAATAAAATACATATATTATTAGGACTTAAAATGACAAATTGTAATTTAAATAATAGTTTTGATGTAATTGTAATCGGTGCTGGACACGCAGGTTGCGATGCTGCTGCTGCTGCATCAAGAATGGGTGCAAAAACCTTGCTTATGACAACCGATAAAACAAATATTGGTGTTATGTCTTGTAATCCTGCTATTGGCGGGCTAGGCAAAGGGCACTTGGTAAAAGAAATTGATGCTTTGGACGGTGTTATGGGAATCGTTAGTGATAAATCCGGAATACAATACAGAATGTTAAACGCATCAAAAGGGCCGGCTGTATGGGGGCCAAGAACTCAATCAGACCGCAAGCTTTATCTTAAAGCAATGCAAGAAATATTATTTAATTATGAAAATCTTACTATTACTGATGGCTTAGCCGAAGAAATATTATTTGAACAAAACAATGTAGTTGGTGTTGTTGATTCAAATAAGAATAAATACAATTGCGGTGCGGTTGTTGTCACAACAGGTACATTTTTAAATGGTAAAATATTTATGGGTGATGAGGTTTGGGAAGCTGGACGAATGGGTGAGCCACCTGCTAAAAACCTATCTTTATGTTTACAACAGTTTGATTTTAAAATGGGTCGTTTAAAAACAGGCACGCCGGCAAGACTTGATGCTAATAGCGTTAATTATGACGGTATGGATTTACAACAACCAGATGAAAATCCCGTGCCCTTTTCATACTTAAATGATAAAATAGATATTGAGCAAATCCCTTGTCATATTGCATATACAAACGAAGCATCGCACAAAATAATTCGTGACAACATTAATAAATCCGCAATGTATTCAGGAAATATAAAAGGTGTAGGACCTAGATATTGCCCGTCTATTGAAGATAAAGTTATTAGGTTTGCCGACAAAGACAGACATCAAATATTTCTTGAGCCAGAAGGGCTAGATGACCCAACTATATACCCTAATGGTATGAGTATGAGTATGCCTAAAAATGTACAAGAACAATTTTATCGTTCTATAAAAGGCTTAGAAAATGTAAAAATATTACAATATGCTTATGCCATTGAATACGATTATATTGATCCAAGAATGTTAAAACCAACCTTGGAAGCAAAACATATTAATGGTTTATTTATGGCTGGACAAATCAACGGCACCACAGGTTACGAAGAAGCGGCAGCACAAGGTGTTGTTGCTGGAATAAATGCCGTACTAAGTATTGATAAAAATGGTAAAGAATTCATCGTTTCAAGAGCTGACGGCTATATGGGAGTTATGATTGATGATTTGATTACTAAAGGAACAAACGAACCATACCGAATGTTTACTTCTCGTGCGGAATACCGATTAAAACTTAGACAAGATAATGCCGATGAAAGATTAACAGATATTGGTATAAATATTGGCGTAGTTGGCAAAAATCGTCAAGAAAAATGGAATAAAAAGAAATTACAACTTAACCAAGCTAGAAATATTTTCAATTCTTTAAAGGCAAGCCCTAACGAGATAGCAAAACACAACATTAACATTAATAAAGACGGTAAAGTAAGAACTGCATTACAATTGTTATCATTACAAAACATAACAACAAATGATATTGAGAAAATTTGGCCAGAAGTTGGCTTAATTACTGACCCCATAAAACAACAAATGGAGATAGAAGCCCTGTATAATGGGTATATGGTGCGAATGGAACAAGATATTAATGCGTTTAAAAAAGATGAAGCTTTAAAAATCCCAACAAAAATTATTTACAGTGCAGTAGGGGGGCTTTCAAACGAAATAATTGAAAAGCTAAGTACCCACAAACCAGCAACGATTGGCTCGGCAAGCCGTATAGCAGGAATTACACCGGCTTCAATAATCGCCATATTGCACTATATCAGAAAAAACAACTAGACCATTAATATGTCTTTGTGGTATTAATCACACATGATATATACAAAAGAAAACATTAGCACAATATGCAATGTTTCACATGAAACATTACAAGACTTGCAAGTCTTTCACGATATTTTATTAAAATGGCAAAAAGCAATAAATCTTATATCGTCCAACACCACAAAAGAAGTCTGGCACCGACACATAGCAGACAGTGTTCAGCTTTTTTCACACATACCAACAAACATTAAGTCTATCGTTGATTTGGGTAGTGGCGGAGGATTACCTGCAATAGTTTTAGCTATTTTATTAAAGAATAAAAATATAAAAATAACAATGATTGAATCAGACAAAAAAAAATGTGTGTTCTTGCAAGAGTGTGTGCGAACAATTGGATTAAATGCTATTGTAATAAATGACAGAATTGAAAAAATCACAGAAAAATATGATTTAGATTTTGACCTTGTAACAGCAAGAGCACTAGCTCCAACAAATGGTCTGCTAGAATTTTGTAATAAACTGGGTGTTAAAAAATGCCTGTTTTTAAAAGGCAAACAATATGCACAAGAAATATCTGATGCTAAAAAAAATTGGGATATAGTAGAAGAAATAATCCCATCAATAACTGCCGCAGATTCAAATATTATTAACATTCTAAACTTTACAAAAAAATAAATTTATTATATTGTTTTTATAAGAATAAAAAAATTTAGCGATAGGGGACACATGATGAAAACACAAATAATCGCAATTGCAAACCAAAAAGGTGGGGTTGGCAAAACAACAACAACTGTTAATTTAACAACAGCACTTGCGGCTTGCAAAAAAAGAGTTCTAATTGTTGACCTTGACGCACAAGGAAATGCATCAACAGGGCTAGGTGTAACCGATAGAAACGACATTATAAGTTCATATGATTTATTATTACACACCGAAGATTTCAAAAATGCAGCGGTTAAAACACAAGTTCCTGGTCTTGATATAATCCCCGCGTCAATGGATATTGCTGGTGTTGATGTTGCACTAGCTGGACAAACAGGTAGAGAAAGAAAATTAAAAACATCATTAAATTCATATGCACATAATTATGATTATATAGTTCTAGATTGTCCACCTAACTTAGGATTAATAACATTAAACGCACTTGTTGCGTCAACAAGTGTAATAGTTCCATTGCAGGCTGAATTTTATGCATTAGAAGGATTAAGTCAAATACTATCTACTATTAATCATGTGAAAAGCAACTCAAACCCTAGTATTGAATTAGGTGGCATTGTTCTAACAATGTTTGACAAACGAAATAATTTAGCCGTCCAAGTATCCGAAGATGTAAGAAAACACTTAGGTAAAAAGGTATTTAATACTGTTATACCAAGAAACGTTCGCATTGCCGAAGCTCCATCGTTTGGGGCTCCTGTTATTCTACACGATCACAATAGCATCGGGGCAAAGGCATATATAGAGCTAGCAAAAGAAGTACTAGATAAGTTTGAACCAAATCCCAACCACATTCATAAAAATATTTTTAATAATATAACGAATTAAAACTATGCAAGGAATTAATCACAATGATGAAAACACAAGCGAATAAAAAACAACGAGGTCTTGGCAAAGGTCTTGACCAACTTTTAACCTCATCATCTGAGCTTGTTGAACAAACAATCGTAACAGGCGGAGCAAGAGAATTACCTGTATCTTGTTTAGTAGCAGGAATATCACAACCAAGAAAATGTTTTGATGATGAAGCCTTGGCGGGATTAGCCTCTTCTATTTCTGAAAAAGGGGTTTTACAGCCTTTACTTGTGCGACCATTACAAGGCAATACATACGAAATAATTGCAGGTGAAAGGCGATTCCGTGCAGCAAAAAGAGCTGGGTTAAATTCTGTTCCAGTGGCAATAATGCATTTAACAGATGCCGAAACTTTTGAAATTGCGTTAATTGAAAATGTTCAAAGGCAAGACCTTAGCTCTATTGAAGAGGCAGATGGTTATATGCAAATGATAGATAAATTTAATTATACCCAAGAAAAAATTTCAACAATAGTTGGAAAATCTCGTTCCCATATTGCAAACACACTAAGATTATTATTATTACCAGAAGAAGTTAAATCTATGGTAGATGATGGACATTTAAGTGTCGGGCACGCCAGAACATTAATCGGTATGAATAATGCCAATGAACTTGCCCTAGAAATTATAAATTCAGCATTAAATGTGCGTGAAACTGAAGATTTTATTGCATCACAAAAAGCAAAAAACAATTCAAATAAAACAAAATTAAAAAAAGGTATAAATAACGAATTAGAAAAAGAGTTTACAAATTCATTGTCAGAATCTTTAAACCGCAAGATATCTGTAAAAATTAAAAAAAACAAATCTGGAAAAATAATTATTAATTTTGATAATGAATCTGATTTAAATGAACTTGTAAAAACATTAAGCTTGTAGTAGGATATAATTATGAAAAACTTTTCTTTTAAAATCGCATTCAATGATACATATAAGTTTTTAATAGACAATATTGTATTATTTTATAAAACATCATTTATTATTATATTGTTATATTCATTAATAGAATATAAAATGAATAGTTATTTAAGCAACATAAGTTCAATAACTGATAACGGATATAATCTTTTAGTTGTATTGTTTAGTGGTGTTCTTCAATTAGTTCTAATAACAATGTTTGTTGTTGTTTGGGGCGGATATTATTTAAAAAAAATACCGACTATCAAAATAATTGATGTATTAAATTGGCATGAAATAAAAACTAATTATATAATAGCTAACCTAAAATTATTTGGGGTTTTTATGTTGTTAAGTATATTGTCTTATTTTACGGTTGCTCTGGTTGTTGCTTTAAATGTTAATATTATTTTATATCTAGTTATTACTTTAGTTGTTTTTGTTCAATTAATTATATTAACAAGGATAATGTTTATATTGCCAAATGTTATTGATGGCTTTTCAGGCAAAATATCAGATGCAATAAATATAACGAAAGATAATTCTATAAAATTATTGCTTTCATACATAGGTGTTATTTTTCCTGTATTAATAATTCCTTTGTTATTCATTGTAATCACAGATTATAATTCATATGGCTATTTTGAAACATTAATAATGACAATATTTATTTTTATTTCACAAGCAATAACGACGGTTTATTATATTAATGTCTATAAACAACTTACTAAATAAATATATAAAAATATTATTAATTCTGTTTACCGTATTAAGCGGTTCATTGTCATATGCTAATGATGAAAATGAAATAATTGATGGCGGTGAAATAACAACACAAGAAGTTCAAGACGGAGCTGTAATATTACTGTTTCATAGTTTTGGCGAGGATAACCAACCAAACACTAGTGTTCGCACAGAACAGCTTGATGCCCTAATAAATTACATTAAGAATAATAACTTTAATGTAATAGCACTAGCACAAGCAGTTGAAACAATACAAGGCGGTGGTAAGTTACCCAATAAATCTGTTGTAATAACAATTGATGATGCATTTAAATCGGTTTATACTGTTGCATATCCAAAATTTAAACAAGCAGGATTTCCATTTACATTATTCGTTTCAAGTGGCAATGTAAATAACAATAGTTCTGCATACATGAGTTGGAATGAAATATTAGATATGGCGTCTAATGGTGTAGATATTCAAGCTCATACGGTTAATCATAATCATATGACCAAGAAAAGACTTGAGGTAAATCATAATGAAATTGAAAGTAACATTAATGATATAATTCAAAATACAAATATTAAGCCAGCATATTTTGCATATCCATATGGCGAAGCAAATCAAGAAATAATAGACTTGGTGAAATCTAAGAATATTATTGCTGGATTTTCACAATACTCAGGTGTTTATAACAGCACCAGTAACCAATATTATATCCCAAGATTTTCAATTAACGAAAAATGGGGAACACTAGAAAGATTAAAATTAATTTTAAACACTCAACCATTTAAAATAAAATCTGTTATGCCAAATAATCCGTATATAAAAGATAATAACCCACCAAATGTATCTGTTGTTGTTGATGATAGTATTGATGATATGAGCAACTTAAATTGTTTCCGTTCTGACACGGGAAAAATAAGCCTAGAAAAAACAAACAAATCTTTTCAGATGGTATTTAGCACACCATTTAAAACTGGTAGAACTAGAATAAATTGCACTATACCAAACAAAGACGGCACATATAAATGGTTGGGTCTTATGTTTACAAATGATGAATGATTTTATAACTTAGTAAAACAAAATTAAACTGTTATTAATTATTGTTGCTTTTTACTAATGTGTGAAAATAAAATCTTTTGTACTGATGTTTCAATTTCTTTGCATAATTCGTTTATCTTTGTTATTTTTTTTTCTAATGCGTTTTTATCTTCTTTTAATATAGCAAAATAATCAATTGGTGGGTTATTTTGGCTTCGCTCTATTTGTTTTCTAAAGCTGGCGTAATATATACCTATAAGTTTTTGCATTTCATCATTAAATTCATCTAGTGTTTCTGAAATTTCTGGAAATAAAAATATTTTATTTTTAGTATATATAGAATAAAAATCACCATAAGAGCTATTAAGTGCACTATATTTTTTTGGTAAAATAAGTTGCAAAAAGTTTTCTGTTCTTTTCGCTTTTGGAGCTTTAAGTATACACTGTGTTTGCCCCTTATCCAATCCACTGCTTTCAAGAAATGATGATACAAAGTTTTCGTCATATTGACTTAAGTCTAGGTCTTGAGTCTCCTCTTGATAAAAACCCAAACACTTAAGACTATTCGTATTTAATTCAGCAACTTTATCCCAGACCTTTGATAATCTTTCAACTTGTATATTAAACTTTATTTGTTCTTTTTCTAATAATAGTTTTTCATTTTCTATCTTTGTATGTTTATTTGCAATGTTTATGCGAAATACTGCAAGTATAGTACCTATGCTAGCAAAAATCCCCAATGAAAGATTGCGGATAATTTCATAGTATGTAGAAATAGAATAATTTTTTGAGTCATTAAAATCTAACCAAGAATAAATTTCTTCGTTACAGAATATAATGAATATAAATATAAAAATTATAGCTATGCACCCAAATAATAATCCATAATTTTTAAATATTTTAAGCATAAATGTTTTTCCTTTATTAAAGCAAGACAAAACATAAATAGCTTTTATTAAGTCAAGAAGCAAGTGTTTTTAAATTACAAATAAGAATTATTTACCTATACAGAAATCTTTGAATACCACGTCTAGTAATTCTTCTACATCGACAGTTCCGGTTATAACACCTAAATGACGAAGGGCAATTCTTAAATCTTCGGCTATTAATTCAGGAACTGGAGCAGTTTGTGATTGTATTAATGAATCTAGACAATCTTGTAAAGCCCTGCGATGACGTTTACGAGTTATGATTGGTTCTGAGTCTGTTGCAACTAATCCAGAAATCAAGTCATATAATTGCTTCACAAGTGCATCAATTCCATCTCCTGTGTGTATAGACATAGGAATTATGTTTTTGCTTGTCTGTGGTCTGTTAAAACGAGAACTTTCATTTTTATTTGCTAAAATTATCAAAGGGGCATTTTCATTTTTAATGCTTTTAATATTTTGTGAGATTAATTCGTCATTTATTTTATTTTCCACACCATCGATAACTAATATTATTATGTCTGCTTGATTTGCAGATTTTACCGCTCGCTTAATTCCCTCAGATTCAACAGCATCATCTGAGTCACGAATACCGGCGGTATCAAACAAGCGAACAGGATATCCTTTTATATCCAAATTTACCTCTATCACATCGCGGGTTGTGCCGGCTTGGTCTGATACTATTGCAACATCGCGTTTTGTTAGTACATTGATTAATGATGATTTTCCCGCATTGGGTGAACCAATAATTGCAACTTGGATACCGTTTCTAATTCTTTCACCGCGATTATTGTCTTGTAAATGATTTGATATACTAGAAATTAAGTTTTGAATTTTATTATCCGCTTGTTTTTTAACACTTTCTGGTAAATCTTCGTCTGGAAAATCAATATAAGCTTCGCAGTGGGCAAGTAATGGCAACAATTCATCAGCCCAAGAATTATATAAATCCCTTAAAACACCTTGTGTTTGACGTTGTGCTTGTCGCATTTGTGCTTGTGTTTCCGCATTGATTAAATCAATTAATCCCTCTGCTTGGGTTAAGTCCATTTTATTATTGGAAAATGCTCTTTTGGAAAATTCACCCGGTTCAGCCAATCTTGCCCCTTGTTTATCAAGTTCATCAAATAAAATATTTAAAATTGCTTGTGAGCCGTGAATATGTAATTCAACAACATCTTCGCCTGTAAAACTGTTTGGGTTTTTAAAGACAACTGACATAGCCTCGTCAATTAAATCGCCATTATCGGCAAACAAATTTGTTCGTCTTAATTTGTTAGGAGTAAAATTTTTCACACCAAGTTGTTTTACAATATCGAATGCACTATCGCCTGATATTCTTACAACCCCAACACCACTACGGCCAACACCACTGGCAAGAGCATATATTGTTTTAGTCATTTAAGTTTTCATCAATCCAATCAATTAATCCTTTTTTATTAACACCGCCAACATTGTTTGCTATTACTTTAGCATTATTAAATAATAACAATGTTGGAATTCCCTTTATATTAAATTGTCCAGCTAGCTTTGAATTCTTATCAACATTTACTTTTGCAATCTTTATATCTGGACGAGAAATAGCAACTTCGTCTAGTACAGGAATAAGCATTTTACAAGGCTCACACCAAGGTGCCCAAAAATCTAGTAATACTGGTTTATCAGATTTTAAAACCTCTTGTTCAAAGTTATCTGAATCAATTTCAATTGTGTTGTTTTCATCTTTTGACACTTTAATCTCCTTATTTATTAATTCTTGTATTATACATAATTTTTATTTTATTACTATATCCATTAAATCAAGATTATATGTCCATAGTAATTTAGTTTTTATTTTCTTGTCTAAATATATTTGTTCAATTATTTGTTTATATATTTCTAATTGCCTTATATATACAAGCGGTACTTGTTTTTGATTGCTTGGCGGATTAATATTTGATTTATAATCAACAATCCATATTTCATCATCAACAAAGCAAAGTCTATCAATAAATCCGCTTACCAAGCGTTTTTCATTGTCAATTTTTACAACACCTGAAAGTGGTAATTCCGCTTTTGAGTTTTTATCAAATAAATATGGATAATCATTGATTATGTTTAATATTTTAGCAAGTATTTTATCTTTATCAACTGAATTTAATTTTATGTGTGGTAAATATAAATAATTTGCAATTGCCGATTCACGATTTTCGGCATCGATATCAGGTATAAATTCCAAACATTTATGTATAATTATACCTATTTGCAAACCGTCATAATCATCTTTTTTAATCAAAGGTGATGGAATTGCTGGCGGTGAATATTGTATTGATTGTGATGGATTAAGTTTTGCATATTTATCAGTTTCATTCGGAGCATTGTCATAAACCCAGTCAACATAACTTATAACTTTGTTAGTTTCTTGTTTTTTATTTTTAATTTTATTATCAATTTTTATATTTTTTACATTAAAATTAGTATATATAAATTCATAAGGTTTATCATCTTCGCCCAACAGATATATATTTTTATTATTATTCCATATTTCATTATTTGAAATTGGAATAAATTCTCGTTTTTGTAAATTATCAAATTTATTGATGCCTCTGAACAATAAATTATACCATAATTCTTCTTTGTTTTTGTCGCCTTTTTGACCAAAACCACCACATATAAGAACATCTTTTGCCCTGGTCATTGCCACATATAACAATCTTTTACTTTCTTCAAAATCATCTGTTTTAAAATCTTTTTCACCATTAAATAAATAATTTTTAACTTCTGTTAATTGTTTAGAGTTCTTATCAATAAATAACATGTTGTTATTTTTTCCCCACACAATGCCGTCTTTAAATTTTATTTTATCCATACAACATGGTATAATTACAATCGGTGCTTCCAACCCTTTTGAAGCATAGACCGTCATAATACGAACACGGTTTTGTCGTGCATCTTGTTCACGTTTAATCTCGCGCTTTGATGAATCAAAATAATTTAAAAACCCTTGAACTGTTGGTGGGTTTTGTAATTCAAAATTTTGTATTTCTATTAATAAAGCATTAATAAAATCATTACATATTTTACCCAGCCTTGTATGAAATGCTTGACGAACATTTATATTTTTATCAATGTTCATTACATCAGATATGGGGCAATAATTGTTTAATATATAATTGATTAATTCAAGGGGGCGAATATAATCAATCTTGTTTAAAATATCGTTTAAATAATTTGTTGTTGTGGCGTGTTGTGAAAAACCTTGTAAGGATTGCCACAATGATTTTTTACCCCTTGTATTCGCAATACTAAATAATTTTTCATCATCAAAACCAAAAATTGGGCTCTTTAACAAACAGGCAAGGTTTAAGTCATCATTAGGAAACACACCAAACCTTAACAAAGATAATAAATCCTGTACGACTATTTGTTCGTTTAATATAACCCTATCTGCACCCTCCACAGGAACGTTTCGGTTTTTTAATTCACGGATTAAAGCATTAGGAAAATCATTACGTTTACGAACTAATACTATTATATCCCCAGCCCTAGCAAAATCACCTGTGCTAGGTAAATATTGTGTGCCAATGATTGATATTATTTCCTCGGCAATTACCTTTGCATAACAATGTGCCGTTGTTATTTCTTCTCCTTTTAGGCTTTTTAGTGCTGGTAATAACTTAACCATTCCCAATTCATTTTCACGATTTGAAAAATGATTTATTTCGTTATCTGAGACACCATCATTATTGGCAATAAATGCATTATCAACCCATTGTAATACCGGCAAAGATGTACGGAATGACAAATCAAATTTTTCATTAGTAAAATCAACGCTAGCATTTTTTGTAATATTTTCTATATCGTTTCTAGTATTAATAAATCCATCCCGATATGCCCCTTGAAATGAATAAATAGATTGTTTTTCATCACCAACAACAAACAATGAATTATCCTCTGCATTATTTGTTCCATCAAAGAACGGGGCAATAATACTCCTTATTATTTCCCATTGTGATGGTGAGGTGTCTTGGGCTTCATCTAATAAAACATGTTTGTGTCCATAATCGGTTTTAAACAATATCCAATTTGCAATGTTTTCATTTTCAAGTAAGGATTTAGTTTTATGAATTATATCATTAAAATCTAGGACATTATGTCGCTGTTTTATATCATTATATTTTTTAATAAAATGGTTAGATAAATCATATATGTTATTCGTACTAGATAACAATTTTTTTAAAATAATATGTTTATTATGCTTATTATAAATATCACAAATAGAGGAAAATAGTTCTTGGTTTTCTTTAAAAAAATTGTTTGTTTTTTTCAGTGTTAAATCTTTATTTAAAAAACAATTTTGTAATATTTCAGATTCTTTTTTATTTTGATATGAATCTATGCTTTTCTTAAATTTAATAATAGATTCATTTTCTTTATATTTATCGCATAGCTTTCTAGATTTAGTAATAATATCTCGTATAAAACTAGAATCTAATTCTGCTATAAGCCAATTTTCATCACATTTTGATTCTTCTATATTATTAAACCAATTTTTCAATTGTATTTTTTGTTCGTCGGCTTTTATTTCACTAAACTTAACTATGTTTATTGAGTTAGATAACGATTTAAATAAATCATCTACATTGTTACTAGCTTGTACAGAATATTTTCTGATTAATTCTAAAACATCTTTATTTTTTATTAATTCCTGTTTTGCTTTTTGTATATATAATGTTATATCTTCTACCACACTAAAACTTTGTGAAACACCAGATTCCAATGGGAACTTAGCCAGTAATGATTGGCAAAAACTATGAATGGTTTGAACTTTTAATCCACCCTTGCTATCAAGAACTCTTGCAAATAAAGACCTTGCTCGATTTGTTTGTTTTTGAGTTGGTTTTTCGCCAATTATACTTGTTAATATTTGTTGTAGTTCACTTTCTTCGCACACCGCCCATTTATTTAAATCATTAATAATACGGTTTGACATTTCGTTAGCGCCGGCCTTTGTATAAGTAATGGCGGTAATGTTTTCTGGATTAACATCACTTCGTAATAACAAGCGTAATATTCGTTGTACTAATACATAAGTTTTTCCCGAGCCCGCCGATGCACAAACCCAAGAATGAGTATATGGATTTGATGCTCTTTTTTGTTTTTCAGTAGTAATAATTAAAGGGGCTTTATTCATTGTCATATTCCACATCATTTGATTTTAAACCCCATTCATTTTGACGGAATAAATGCTCATAATCATTATATTTTGAATTAGCTTTTTCATAATAATAAGGGGTATTAATATCCGCATATAAATCAACTTGTTCACATAATTTTTCATAAGATATTTCAGAAATATTTTGATTGTTTTTATCAATATTTGTCGTTGATTTAAAGTCTTTTTTAATTTCCCAATAATTTAAATCAGATATATTTTTATATTTATTTTTAAGGGCATATGCCGTTAAGCCCAGTTGTGGTTCTTTACCGCTTCTAACATTTGTTTTGCTGGGTGCTTTGCCTGTTTTATAATCAATAATTCGTAATGAGCCGTCTTGTAAAATATCTATGCGGTCTGCTCTACCAGAAAAACTAAATTTATTATTATTTTGAGTTATTATATCAGACGATATTTTTTCTTCAATAATATAACTATCAACACATTCATTATCTTGTTTAATGGCTTGTGATAAATCAGGCAAAGCATTTAAAAATCTTGGCAACCATACAGATTGTGCCTCAACAATATTGGTATATTTATCATATTCACTAGTTGCTATTTCTGTTAAATAATTTTTAATATCTGCATTACTTAGTTCATTTAATTTTATGTGTGTATTATATTTTTTATAAAAAATTTCAAGTATTTTATGAACAATATTACCATTTATATTTGCTTGTCCCTGAATATTTAAATCGCCAACAGGAAATAATTTTAAAATATACTTAGCATATATTTGATATGGGTCATTATACCATTTTGTAATATTTGTAATACTTAAAGAACTAGGGCGTGATGACAATGGCGGTGTCGGCTTGGGTGCGGATATTTCAAGATATGAATTATTATAAGAATCTATATTATTAGCAATATTAACATAATCATTTTGTAATATTTGTACATTACAAGCCTTTGCAACAGCTTCAAATCTTAACCACCATCTAGATGGGATTGTTTGACTACCTGATTCAATATTTGCCTTAGTAAATTTTATTGTTTTAGCATTACAACAACTTATTAAATCGTGAGCTGTTAACCCTACACCGTTATCAAAACTTGGTAATCCCATTTTATCAACTATTGCGTTTGATAAAAACGGACTGGATATTATCTTGGCGGGCATAGTGTTTTCCAACATACCACCTATTATAACATTATCAACTTGTTGCAGGCGACCTTCCATCAATCCCCATATATAAAGTCTTGGGTGAAAACCAAGTGTTCCACGAACACTTTCACCCATCATTAAACTAGTAAAGGCATTGGCATAATCGTTGATATCGTTGGGTTTGTATTCATTGCAATTTTGATAAATATCATCAATTATTTTATTTAATGCATTACCGTCATCACTTGCCCATAATTTATCTGGTGTGGATAATCTTTCACAAGCATTAATATGATTTTCTATCATTGTTTTAAAATCATTGTTGGTGTTGTTTTTTAATGGGCTAATTCTTTGTTTAAAATCATTAATAAAATTTATTAATTCATCTGCTTTTTGTTCATCCAGCTCTTTATTAAATTCATTATTAATTTGTTCGCGAATAAAATCGTTTATATTTTCTAAAGAAATATTACCAATAATTTTTCTAAGCACTAGTTTTTCAAACAACCTACTTTTTTGTAAAAATTCACCACGACTATCGCCATTATAACAAAATGGATGCTTAAATAAATCAACTAATGATACAGCAGAAAAATCTTCGCTTATTAAATTGGCAACCAATCGCATAAATACAGCTGGTGGCGTTTGGTGTAGTGGTATACCTGAGCTGTCATCTATGTTAATATTCCAACGGCTTAAATTACTTGCAACTAATCGTGCAAGATTCCTATCATTATTAATAAAAGCAGTTGTTTCACCTTCTGTTTCAAGTGAGTGTCGCATCATAAGGGAAATTACCATTGCCTCATTAAATGAATCTTCTGTTTCAATAAATTTTATGTTATCAAATCCATCTTTATTTGGCGGATTTTTTTTCCATTGTTTGGTATCTTTTGCTGGCAAGAATACTTGGCTAAATAATTCTTGTCTTTCTGGTTTTTCAGAACAAAAATCTTGAACACTTATATTACAATTAAAAATAAATTTTTGTATATTGTGTAATGGGTGTGTTTGGTCGTATAATATATTTTGCTTTTGTTTATCTGTTAAATTACTATCATAACCATTTATTATTACAGTTCCATTATCATAATCAGCAACAGATTGCATAAATCGTTGCAAGGCTGGATAAAAAGGATTTAATCCGGCTAATATAATTTTTTTATTTTGCTTATAAATATATTCACTTAACATATTTAATATTGATGCTTTATAAGAACCTATGTTTTGCAATCCCTGTTGTTTTAATGTCTTGTCCCAATCAGGCTTAATGTGTTGTATAAAAATTTTATTTATTTCCCAATGTGCTGACAAATCAAGTTGTTGTATTAATTTATCAATACAATTTAAATCAGTTTCATATAAATCAATATCATCAAATAATTTTGCAACAATATCTGCACTTTTTAGTGCCATAGACATTGTTATGTTTTGTGGCTCCGGTAGTTTTTTATAAAATTTTCTAATCATATCGGCAAGCCAAAACCTGCGATATATTTTATTAACAGGTTCAGTTTTTATTAAACCAAAATTAAATGACATATAGTCAGATTCGTAAGAATCGCCACCCAATACTTTTATTTGTGGCATTATTATTGGGTTGTAATTATTTGATTCTACTATTTTATCTTGTAATGATTTTACTAACCTAGAACTTGGTAAATAAATAATTGTGCTGTCTGCGACATCAGAGTTGTTTAACAATGACAAATCATCGCCATAAATAACTTTAATCAAGTTAGATAAAAAATTATTTCCAACTGGGCAATTATAAACCTTGCCCATTTATAATTTTCCTTTTTTATTAACAATATCCACATCTTGTGGTGTTGAAATATGATACCAATTACCTGTGTGAATTATTGTTTTTAAACGACCTTTTTTTTGTAATTTATCATATATTAAATTTAATGAAAAAGCCCCATCAGGAGAATCATAAAAACAAGATTTTCTTAATATTTGCACGCCACAAAATACATACTTGCCATTTGAATTGCGAACGACATTTCCATTTTCCTCAACATCTAAATCACCTGTTCCTGTATAATTACTGGCTTTTTCTTTGTCAATCAACAACAGTAATCCATCCATACTATCATCAAATTTTTGAATCATTTTATTAATAAAGTTCTGTTTATCAGATATAACAATTGAATCTGTATTAGCAACAACAAATATATCACCCAAATGGTTAAGGGCATTTTTAACACCGCCACCTGTTTCTAGGGCTTCGTTTTCAAAAATTAAAGTTGCATCATGGTCTTTAAAATAATCAGCCATTTTATCAGATAAATAATGTGTATTAACAAATATATTTTCAATTCCTGCATCTACAATAGTATCGAAAATATATCTTATTTGTGGTTTTCCACACACTTCAATTAACGGTTTTGGTGTAATATTTGAAAGTGGTTTCATTCTTGTTCCAAAACCTGCACCTAATAATATAGCACTGTTTATTTTATTCATTTTTTTCATCACCATTTATCCATTTATTTATATTTTTTTGTTTGAACTTATCGCCTAAAAAAATTATGTTGCGAGAATTTATAGAATCCCCATTTTCAATATTAATATTCATTATATCATTAGGTAAAAAACCTTGTCCTTTTTCTGCCCATTCAATTAAACATAAACTGCTAGAAAAAGCCTCTTCCACACCTAGTTCTATTATTTGTTCTGGTTCTTCTAAACGATATAAATCCATATGCCATATATCATTTTTTTTTGCCTTGTATGTTTGTACAAGTGTAAATGTAGGGCTTGGAATATTAGTTTTATCGCCTAAAAATGATTGAATGATAAATCTAGCAAGAGTTGATTTACCAGCCCCCAAATCACCATTTAGCGCTACAACATCACCAACAGTAAAAATGTTTGATAACTTGATAGCTAGTTTTTTCATTTGACTTAAATTTATATTTTTTAATTCATATTTATACATATATAAAACTATAACCTAGCTGTCGTTTAAACGGAAGTGTATTTTATACTTTTTTGTAAAGTTTCATATTTTTCTTGGTCTGTAATTTTATCCCAATTGGATAACATTAATTCAATTTTAACCAAAGATATCAATTTATTGTTTTTATCATTTATAAGATTAATCGCATTATTTAAATAATCATTAGCAACACCATATAAAGGTACTTTTAATGCAATCACAGCAACTAACAAAGAGCCTTGCCAAGATTTTTTTGTTATTGATTTTTCAACTAACTTAAATTGTTTTGCTGTTATTTTATCAAAATTTTTCAATGATTCTAGTAATTCAAGTATATAAAAATTTAAATATTTATCGTTTTTAATTTTTTTCCAGATATCAAGAAAGCTTTCTATTGCATATTCTTGATTGTGATTTAATTTTAATAAACATAAGTTAAACAAATATGTATTTTTTGTTATTTTTTTCAATTTTGCCAAATCAAGAAATGATTTAGCTTTATCAAAGTTTTTTTGTTTATGGCAATTATAAATATTTATTAGTGCTGATAAATCATTATCTGAATTTAATTTTCTATCTAATTCTTTGTTTGTTTTTTCATTATCATATTTTAATATTTCCATAATAATAAATTTTTTTAAAGATGTGTTTAATTTATTATCTTTAATCAATGTTAAAAAAACATTATTTTGATTATCTTTATCATTTAATTTACTATTAACAAGTTCATATATATAACTTTTTTTTCCTAATTCATTCTTTATTTTTTTATTTGTATTATCTAATAAATCAATATTTTTTGTTAAAATAGAAACAATAATATCGTCTATTAAATCAGCTTTTTTTTCTAGTTTTCGTTTGTTTAAAAAATTTCTAGGTACATAAAAAAACCAATCTATAATCCTAGCAAATTTCCAAATAAACATTGTAAATAATACTATCAATAATACAAATATGGTGCTGTGCATATATATATCATAACCGATAAAAGATAACTCCATTTTACCTTGTAATGAGGTTAAAAACACAGTTAAAATTACAATTAATGATAGCTTTAAAAATAACATAAACATTTTTTATTCCTATTCTACCCAGTTACTCAAAGTATTTAAAGCATTTAATGTTTTCTCTCTGGCAATAATTAATTGTTTTAAATTGTTTGAGTAATAAGAATTCGTGCCGTCAAGTAAATCAATAATACTATCAAAATCATCTTGCTGGATATATTTTATAATATTTGAAACTGTATCATTTTGTTTTTTATCTTGTGAACGAATATAAATAGCACCACTAATTTTTGCTTTTATTTTTTCCAATGGGGTTTTTGCATTTTTGTAATTAATATGCTCTGATAATTCTAATATATGATCATTTATATATTTTATTAACATCTGTTTTGTATAAATACCAGATTTATTTATTTGTAAAACATTCAATGCTTCTTGTATATTTGGATTGTCCGTAGAAATATTTTTTAATAATAATGAAAAATCCTCACCAATAAGGGCAACAGCTATAATTTGTCTAATTTTTATTACTTTTTCATTACTAGATTCTAAAAAAGAATTTAATCCATCACTATTTTTCTGAATTTCAGCAGATTTTTTATCTAGCTCTTGCTTAAACTTACTAATATTATCATTTATATCTTTTGCAAAATATTCAATATTTAATAAGTTTTTTTTACTGTTTTCGTCTATTTTTATTGATTTTTCATCATTTTTTGTTGATTTTTCATCAATTATGATGATTTTTTGCTTAATTTTATCTATTTCATTTTGTAAAATTAAAGTATTATCAATTTTGGGAAATAAAATTCCACGCCATAAATGACTTGTTATTGACAATACAAGCGCTGAAACAGAAAAAAATAAGCTAAAATACAATAAAAAATTAATGTTTTTTGGGTTTTTATTGTGTTTTTCAATTTTTTTTACATCTTTGTTATTATTGTTTATAGTATTATCTATATCATCTGTAAAAATACCCTGACCCAGTATATTTTCAATGTTTTGTCTTCGTACAATTGGTATATGATTGCGTTCTTTCCAGCCTTGAACAGTTGAAACAGCAACTCCTAGTTTATTAGCAGTAGGGCGAATTCCGCCTAATTTGGAAATTATTTGTTCAACTTGCATTTAAAACCACCTAACGTTGATTTATAAAAAATATTTTACAAAATATTAATTTTGAAAATAATTATTTATCTTTTGCATCAAACTATCGTTAGTAGGAGTTTTTGCCACAATAATATTGGCTCCAAATCCTGAACACTTCGATGCAACGGTATTACTTAATGAAAATATTACCATGTTCTGTATGTACTTGTCTAGTACGTACTTATTTATAAGGCGTACAAATATATCAGCGGTACGAGGAGACATTAAAAGAACACCTTTTATTTCATTATTTTTAATACTTTTTTGTAAATATTCACTAATGTGTTCGCATGGTAAAGCGTCATATAAAGGTACACGACGTACATTATAACCAAAACTATCTAGTAATGCACCTAAATCCTTTGCTATTATACTTCCTGCACTATGATATAATGTGCCATTGTTTGGATTTAAATTGTCTTTTATAACATCACTTAAATCGTTTATATCGCCGTTTGCACTAATTACTTTTTTAAAGCCATATTCCAAAGCTTGTTGTTTTGTTGATTCACCAACAGCATAAACAGGTAGGTTTAAGTCTCCCTTATTTTGTACAAATGCTCTAATTCCGTTTGCAGATGTAAAAATTACAGCTTGGCAATCACTAGTATCAATAGTTTTTTTGTGTATTTTAATATCTAACAAGCTAAAACAAATGGTTTTATAACCATTTTTTTGCAATATTATTTCTTGCTTTGGTGCATCCAAAATTGGACGAGTAACCCATAGTTTAACTTTATCTTTTTGTATTTTTTTTGTCATTTTTATAAATTTTATTTATATTTAATCTAAAATTTAATATTTTAATTTTATTTCTGTACCTAATTTATAACAATCTTTTGTAGATTTTACAATTTTTATTTGCTTGGTTATGTTTTTACCATATTCATCACCATAAAAAGTATATAATGAAACTGTATCATCTGTTTTTATATGTGCATATGCACCAACAGGAGTTTTACAATCACCATTTATACCAGATAAGAATGCTCGTTCATAAGATAATTGTAAAAACGAATCTATATCATTTATTTTTTGTAATAATTGTTTTATTTTTATGTGTTTTTTTAATCCGTGTATTACTATTGTACCTTGACCTGATGATGGTATAAAATCAAATTCTGATAATTTTTGCCACTTATCTGTATTGATTCCTAGCCTATTCAATCCAGCCATTGCTAAAAACGTTGCATCAAATTGACCTTGTTCTATTTTTTTCAATCTTGTTTCAACATTACCACGAATAGGTTTTATAATTAAATCATCTCGGATATTTAATATTTGACTTTTTCTTCGTAAAGAACAAGTTCCAACCACAGCCCCAGATGGTATATTTTCAATTGTATAATTACTTACAAAAACATCGCGGACATCTTGACGAGGTAAGGTTGCAAAAATTTCAGTTCCAACAGCTAAATCAGTTTCCATATCTTTTGCAGAATGAACTGCTATATCACATTCTCCATTTAATAATGCTGTATCTAATTCTTTGCAAAACAAACCTTTTCCACCAATTTCCCAAAGCGGTTTATTTTGAATCTTGTCTCCACTAGATTCAATTTTTACAATATCAGAAAAAATTCCTATATTTGCTAAGGCATTTTTAACTAATTCAGCCTGTTTTAATGCAAGTAAAGATTTTCGTGTACCTATTTTTATATTATTCATAATACATATTTTAAAATATTTTTAATGTTTTTACCATATATTTTTAGATTTTATTATTAATTTATGATATTTTTCAAATATGAAAAAATATGTTTTAGGAATTGAAAGCTCTTGTGATGAAACCGCTGTAAGTGTTGTAAGTGATAATAAAAAAATATTATCCAATGTTGTATACTCACAAATAAAAGAACATAAAGATTTTGGTGGTGTAGTTCCTGAGATTGCAGCTCGTTCGCATTTAGATTTAATATCTTGGGTAATAAAACAGGCAATGCTAGAAGCTAATATTACATTTCAAGATTTATCAGCTGTAGCAGGTGTAGCAGGCCCAGGTTTGATAGGTGGATTATTAGTTGGTATGCAATCAGCAAAGGCAATAGCTTTTGCAAATGACATTCCATTTATTGCAATTAATCATTTAGAGGCTCATGCATTAACAGCAAGATTAACAAACAATGTATCATTTCCATTTCTGTTACTATTGGTATCTGGTGGACATACACAAATATTACAAGTAAAAAATGTTGGTGATTACAAGATTCTTGGTAAAACACTTGATGATGCTGTTGGTGAAGCATTTGATAAAACAGCAAAAATATTAAATATAGGTTATCCTGGTGGACCTGCCCTAGAAAAACGAGCAAAACTTGGAAATCCAAATAATATTAAATTGCCTAGTCCTATGGTTGGAAAACCAAATTGTGATTTTTCATTTTCAGGTTTAAAAACTCGTGTTCGTCATTTATACGATGAGCAGAAAAATAATATTACTCAAGAATACATTAATGATATGTGTGCATCGTTTCAAGTTGCTGTTGCTAAGTCTATTAACAATAGATTAGAAAAATCTTTTAAAATATTTAGAAATAACAATGAAAATAAAAAATATGATTTTGTTATTGCTGGTGGTGTTGCTAGTAACTTATATTTAAGAAATGAAATTAAAGAATTATGTGAAAAAAATAATTTTAATTTTAATGCACCTCCTGTAAATTTATGTACAGATAATGGAGTAATGATTGCTTGGGCTGGTGTTGAAAACTTACAAATCAATAATATTTCCAATTTTGATATGCCTGCTCGCCCAAGATGGAATTTAGAGGAATTAAAAAATGAAAAATAAAAATATTTGTATAATTGGTGCCGGTGCTTGGGGTACTGCTATTGCAAAACAAATTTCTAGAAATGGAAATAATGTTACTTTGTATTGTCGTGATTCTGTATTAGCTGATGAAATAAATAAAAACTGTGAAAATAAAAAATATTTACCTACTATCAAGCTTGAAAAAGTTCAAGCAACAAGTGATATTTCAATTATAGAAAACTCAGATATAATTTTTATAACAACACCATCACAATATATGCGAAGTATTATAGAAAAAATAAAAATAGGAGAAAATTCTGAAATAGTTATATGTTGTAAAGGTATTGAAAACGAAACATTAGATAGTATGGAATCAATAGTAAAACAATATTTTCCAAATAATAATATAATAATATTTTCAGGACCAACATTTGCTATTGAGGTTGCAAAAGGATTACCAACAATTGCAACACTAGCAGGAAAGAAAACAAAAAAAATAGAATCTGTTTTATCATCAAAAAATTTACGCTTTTATAATACTGATGATATTATTGGTGTTGAAATACTAGGAACAATTAAAAATGTTCTAGCTATCGCTTGCGGTATTGTTGCGGGTAAAAAATTAGGTGATAATGCAAAAGCATCATTAATCACAAGGGGAATAGATGAAAGTATCAAAATATGCGTAGCACTAGGAGGTAGCGAAAAAACAGCTTTAGGTCCATCAGGTATAGGCGATTTAATATTAACAGCATCATCAATTCAATCAAGAAATATGTCGCTTGGTTATGAATTAGGGCAAGGTAAATCAATAGATGATATTTTAAAATCAAGAAATACAGTTACAGAAGGTGTTGCAAATACTAAATCAATAATTGAAATTGCCAATAATAATAATATTGAAATGCCAATATGTAATGCTGTTTATAATATTATCTATAACGGTAATGACATAGATAATGAAATTAGATCTCTACTAAATAGATAAAATATACTATTTTTTTTAAAAGTTTTAGATATTTATAATTAATTCTTACCCATACTATTAAAGAATTCATCATTATTTTTAGTGAATTTTAATTTATCTGTTATAAATTCCAATGCATCAGCAGAATTTTGTGGTAATATACGTCTTAATACCCACATTTTGGATAATTTTTCTTTTGAAATTAATAAATCTTCTTTTCTCGTACCTGATTTTTCCACATCAATAGCAGGGAAGTTTCTTTTATCTGCAATTTTACGATCAAGGATAAGTTCTGAATTACCTGTACCTTTAAATTCTTCAAATATTACTTCGTCCATTCTTGAACCAGTTTCAATTAATGCAGTTGATATTATTGTTAATGAACCACCTTCTTCTATATTTCTCGCCGCACCAAAAAATCTTTTTGGTTTTTGTAATGCAAATGCATCAACACCACCTGTTAATACTTTACCAGATGAAGGTATTACCGTATTATAAGCACGACCAAGCCTTGTAATTGAATCAAGTAGTATAACAACATCTTTTTTTGCTTCTACTAATCTTTTAGCTTTTTGTAATACCATTTCAGATACCTGTACATGTCTACCAGCAGGTTCATCAAATGTTGATGATACAACTTCACCTTTAACAGATCTTTGCATGTCTGTTACTTCTTCTGGTCGTTCATCTATTAATAATACCATTAATATAATTTCTGGGTGATTTTGAGTAATAGAATGAGCTATATTTTGCATTACTGTTGTTTTACCAGTTCTAGGTGGTGCAACAATTAACGATCTTTGTCCTTTACCAATAGGTGCAACAAGATCAATTACACGAGTTGTTAAATCTTTTTTACTTCCATCGTTATTTTCTATTTCCAAGTTAAGTTTTTCATTAGGATATAAAGGAGTTAAATTATCAAAATTTACACGATATTTAGTTTTTTCAGGGCTATCATAATTTATTTTATTAGTAACTTTTAAACCAAAATATTTTTCACCTTCTCTTGGTGGTGAAATTTCACCTTCAATAGTATCACCTGTTCTTAAACTATTTTTACGAATTTGATTTGGTGAAACATAAATATCATCAGGTCCAGCTAAATAATTTGATTCAACAGACCTTAAAAAACCAAAACCATCATTTAATACTTCAAGCACGCCCTCACCATAAATTGGTTTTCCTCTTTCAGCTTCTGACTTTAATATAGCATATATCTGTTCTTGCTTTCTTAGTAAAGCAGGATTTTCAATATTCATTTGTTCTGCTTTTTCAAGTAATTCGTTTGGTTTTAATTTTTTTAGTTCTTTAATATACATATGAGGATACCTTTTAAGATGAAATATTAATAATGTTTAAATTATAGAGAATTATTAATTAATTATGTAAATAATTGTAATTATTTTTTCGTTGATATTAATCAATATATTGTTTTTATAAAATAATGTCAATTAATAAAATTTATGATAAGTACTTATTACAATTATAATTAATAAAATTGTTGGTACTTCGTTTATAAATCTGAAATATTTTTCAGAAAATTTATTTTTATCATTTTTAAAATCATTTAAATGTTTTGTTAATAAAAAATGATAAAATATTAATAAAACCACGCAGTAAAATTTAACTGTAAACCATAATGGGAAAGACCAACCAATAACAAATATTTTTAAATATAAACCAGTTATTATAACAGCTATCATAGATGGATACATAATGTAATAATGTAATTTATATTCCATTATTTTAAAAGTATTACTAGTATTTAGTTTAACATTCTTATTGCTATGATAAACAAATAACCTTGGTAGATAGAACAAGCCTGCGAACCAAGAAACAATTGATATCATATGAATTGATTTTACTATTAAATAATATTCCATTATTTAATATTATTGTACATTTAAAAATAAAAAGTCAACATTTTTAATAAGATTGTATTTATAAATATTTTTTATTAGATTTAATAATACTAAATTATTTATATTCTCTAACAGTTTTAACTAAAAATTCAACATTTTCAATAGGAGTATTTTTATCAATGCCGTGTCCTAAGTTAAATATATGTGGAACATTTTTAAATAAATCAAGAATTTCTATGATTTTTTTTTCTAAATTAATTCCAGTTTTTAATGTTTCAACACTTAAGCAACCTTGAATTACTTTATTTTTAGGTAAATTATTTAAAATATATTCTTTATCAACTGATTCTTCTAATGAAATACAATCTATTCCAGAATCTATTAAAAATGAAAGTATTTGTTTATTATTAATTTTTTCATTATATGATTTTTGAAAACCTATGATAGGTATATCAGGATAAATTAACCTAACATTTTTAATTATTTTTTTAATAGGGTTAAGTGAATATTTAACATAATCATCACCTTGTAAAAAACCAGCCCAAGAATCAAATATTTGTATTGCTTCACTACCTGCTTTTATTTGCATAATTAAATGTTCAGAAATAGTATAAATTAATAAATCAAATATTTTTTTAGTAAATTGTTTATCATTTTTTATTTTATTTAAACAAATATTTAAATCTTGCTTAGATTTTCCAAGCAACATATATGTAATAATAGTCCAAGGAGCACCCGCAAAACCAATTAATGCAGTTTTTTTAGGTAATTTACTTTTTAAGTTATCTATTGTTTCATAGACAGGGGTTAATTTATTAATAAAATTATCTAAATTACTAGGAATTAATTTATTTAAGTCTTCAATACTATCAATAGTTTCAAGTAATGGTCCAAAACCTTCAATAAAATCAACTTTTTGTCCTAATGCATCTGGAATAACCAGAATATCACTAAAAACAATACTAGCATCAAAATCAAATCTACGAATAGGTTGTAAAGAAACCTCAGTTGCAAGTTTTGGATTATAACAAAGATTTAAAAAAGATCCCGCTTTTTTTCTAGTTTCATGATATTCTGGTAAATATCTACCTGCTTGACGCATTAACCATAAAGGTCGAGTAGAATTTTCTACAATATTTCCATTTAATGTTTTAATCATTAATTTAGAATTTTTTGACATTTATTTTAAAACCTAATAATAATATATAATATATATAATTTAATAATAGTAATAATAATACTATGTATAATACTAATTAAATTATATCAACAGGTTATTAACATATTATAATAATAATATAAAACAAATAATAGTATTTAAAACAACTATTTACAAGAATTATTAACATTTTAAAAATAAAACAGAATAAAATTATTAACATGTGTATAACAAATATGAAAAAAATAATATAATATGTTAGTAAAAGTTATCCACAATTTTATTAACAATTTTTACACAATGTTTACAAAATTTATAAAATAGTGCATAATGTTTTAGTTATGACAAAAGATAAAATTAAAATACACACTGTTTCTGATTCAACAGGCGAAACCGTACAAGGTATCGCTAAGGCTGTTGGTGTAAATTTTGAAAATATTGAAGAATTTGATTGGACATTAATAAAAACCTCAGCTCAACTTGAAAAAATTAATGAAGTATTAGATGAAAAAAGTATTGTATTGTATACTTTAGTTGATAATTTATTGGTTTTTGAATTAGAAAAAATTTGTAACATTAAAAAATGTAAAGTAATGTCAGTGCTAAAACCAGTTTCAAGAATGGTTAAATCTTTAGGAGGGATTGAAAAAAAAATTATAGTCGGGGCTCAACACGCTATGGACGATGATTATTTTGCTCGTGTTGATGCAATTGATTTTGCATCTGTACATGATGATGGAAAAGGCTTTTATAATATAAACGAAAGTGATATTGTTATTATTGGTGCATCTAGAACATCAAAATCACCAACATCTTTTTATTTAGCTAATAAAGGATATAAAACTAGTAATATACCATTTGTTGATGGTATTAAATTCCCTGATATATTATTTAATTTACCAAAACAAATCCTTGTTGTTGGATTAGTAAGAGATGCAGAGTCATTAGTAAACATTCGTCGCTCTAGACTAAAAAGCTTAAGTTTTAAAGGTGTTGATTCAGAAAATGATTATACAAATTTTGAAAAAATAGAAAAAGAGATGATAGACTTAAAAAAAATATGCAATACAAATTATTGGCCTATAATTAGTGTTCAAAACAAATCTATTGAAGAAACAGCAACACAGATTATAAAATATTTTCACCGTCACCAACAAAAATTTTTAATTAATTAGGATTGAAAATGAACAAGATTATTTTAGCAAGTAAGTCAAAAGCTCGCCAACAAATTCTAGAAAATGCAGGAATAGATTGTGACATATATCCACCAAACATAGATGAAAATATAATAAAACAACAAATAATAAACAGTGATTTTGAAAATAAGGCTGTTAAAATTGCAGATGAACTTGCAATTAAAAAAGCATTATATATTTCAAATAAAAAAAAAGATAGTATTGTTATTGCTGGTGACCAAACATTATCATTAAATGGTGTTTTATATTCTAAACCTAAAAACAAACAAGGTGTAATAAATCATCTAACAGATTTTTCAGGAAAAGTTCATTTATTACATAGCGGAATTGCTCTTGCTAAAAATAATAAGATAATATTTAGTGGTGTTTATAACGCTAGTATGAGTGTAAAAAAATTAAGTAAAGATTATATTGATTGGTATGCAGATTTATGTGGCGATATTGTTTGTTCATCAGTGGGTGCATATAATTATGAAGGGTTGGGGATACAATTATTTGATAAAGTAGATGGTGATTATTTTACAATACTTGGGTTGCCAATGATACCAATCGTTTCTTTTTTACAAAACCAAGGTATTTTAAAATGTTAAAAGCCTGTGTAATAGGATATCCAATTAAACAAAGTTTATCACCAACAATTCATAATTATTGGCTTGATAAATATAATATTAATGGACAATATAAAAAAGTTGAAGTTATACCTGATAAACTAGATGATTTTATAAAGAATGCAAAAAAAGAATTATCAGGATTTAATATTACAACACCATACAAAGAAAAAATAATTAAATTTTGTGATGAATTATCACAAACAGCAAAAAATGTTGGTGCGGTAAATACCGTATATATAAAAAACAATAAATTATATGGCGATAATACGGATGTTTATGGTATTGAGCAATGTATATCAAAAAACACTAAGAATTTAAACAAAGAACAAGCGTTAATAATTGGAGCAGGTGGAGCCTCTCGGGCTTGTATAGTTGCATTGAAACAAATGGGGTTTAAAAAAATTATAATTGCTAATCGTACAATAGAAAAAGCACAATATTTAAGTCAAGAATTTAAATGTGATAATATTTTAATAGAACCGATAAGTCTTGATGATTTAAATAACAATTTATCTTGTACTACACTTTTATTAAATTCATCATCAGCAGGAATGAATGATGAAAATAAATTATATATTAATTTTAAAAATGCGAATAAGGATATAATAGTATGTGATATAGTATATAAACCGTTAATAACTCAATTATTAATGGATGCACAAAAATACGAATTACATACAATTAAAGGAATTGATATGTTGTTATATCAAGCAGTTGCAGGATTTAATTATTGGTTTGGTGTTAAACCTGTTGTTGATGAAAAACTAAGACAAAGAGTGTTAAAATGAATTTAGTAATAGGCATTACAGGAAGTATTGGCTCTGGAAAATCAACAGTTGCAGAAATGTTTGTTGAAAGAGGATTTGCAATTCAAGATGCCGATAAAGTTGTTCACGATATTTATGAACAAGATAAACAAACAATTAGTAAAATTAACACTGAATTTTTAGGCTGTGTCAAAGAAGGTAAAGTTGACAGAAATAAATTAAAACAAATAATTAGCAATAATCCAGAAAATAAAATAAAATTAGAACGAATAGTTCACCCCGTAGTTGCTAAAAGACGCGATGAATTTATAAAAAAATATAAAAAGTGTATACTTGATGTTCCTTTGTTATTTGAAGTAGGCGTTGATGAATGTTGTGATGTAATAATAACTACTTATTGTCCTGATAATATTCGCCGTAAAAGAGTTTTAAAAAGAGGTTATAATGCTGATATTTTTGAAATACTAAATGGTTCACAAATGCTTCAATCTGACAAGATTACTCACAGCGATATAATTATTGATACATCAAAACCAATTATAATAACAAAACAAGAAGTTAATGAAATAATATACGACTTAGAAGAGGATTTTTGTTAATGCGTGAAATAATATTTGATACGGAAACAACAGGATTTAATCCATATAATAATCAAGGTGAGAAAAGTGACCGTATAGTAGAAATAGGTGCAATAGAAGTAATTGATTTAAAACCAACAGGCAAAGTTTTTCACCATTATATAAACCCACAAAGAAATATACCCGATGAAGTTGTAAAGATTCACGGAATAGATGACGAAAAAGTAAAAGATTGTCCAACATTTGATAAGATTGCCCAGCAATGGTTAGATTTTGTAGGTGATGATGCAAAATTAGTAGCGCACAATGCAAAATTTGATATAAAATTTATTAATGCAGAATTGATTTGGGCTGGTAAGTCTGGAATACAAAGCGAAAGAATTATTGACACATTACAAATGGCTCGTCAAACTTTTCCAGGACAACAAGTAACACTAGATGCACTTTGTAAAAAGTTTTCCATTGATAACTCTGCTCGTACACATCACGGAGCATTACTAGATAGTGAATTATTACTTGATGTGTATATTGAATTAAGGGGAGGCAAACAAAGGGGTTTTGAGCTTGCCAGTGAAATAAATACTACTACTATTATTACACAAAAAAGGCATTATCGTGAATTTAAAGCTAGTCCGCAGGAATTAGAAAATCATAGTGAATTTATAAAAAAACAAATAAAAAATTCTCTATGGGAAAAAAAATAATTAAGATTTTATTTTCCAGCCAATATCCAGTAATATTTTTGCAATTATTATAAATATTATAGACAATATTGAAATAATAAACACACTAATTAAAACATTTTTATCTGACTGTCCAGTCATTGCATAACGGAACCCATCAACCATATAAAAAAATGGGTTTAGTTGTGCAAATCCTTGAAATTGTTGCGGCAATTGATTAATTGAATAAAATGTACCAGATAAAAACGACATTGGCATAATTACATAACTAGATATTGCTGCTATATGGTCCCATTTTTCTGACCACAAGCCAGCTATTATACCGACTGTAGACATTAACATAGAGCTAAAAATTATAAAAAATATTATATATGTCCACGAATATACATATATGTCAATAAACAAAGATATTGCAAATGCATTTGACATTGAAATTATAATACCCCTTGTAATTCCTGCACCAATAAACCCAATTAATATCTCAAAATTACTTAATGGTGGGGTTAACATATCATTTATTGCCCCTAACATTTTTCCAGAAACAAGAGCTGTTGAAGTGGAACTAAAAGAATTTTGAATTAGTTGCATCATTATTAACCCTGGAACTAAAAAAATTATAAAATCAAGTTCACCTATACGAGAATTTAACCTACCTATTGATAGATGGAATACTGATAAAAACAATAAACTATTAACCATTGGTGCTAGTATTGTTTGTGTTGGTATAGATATAAATCTTTTTACTTCTTTATAATAAAAAGTTGAAAGACCCAGTAAGTTTATTCTTTTAAAAAATAAAGGATTATTGTTCATATTTGAAAAACCTAGTACTATTATGTTAATATATTTAAATGATAAATAGTTTTAACATAAAATCTAAAATAGATAAAACGAAAAAAACAATTAACGCAAAGAAAATAACTTTAAAAAGGTTAGAAAACATATCTTTTCATTATTTAAATCGTTTTGGCGGAACTGAAAAATCATTGCGAGATATTTTAAGTAAACGAATTAAAAAATCAATGCAACACCATACTCAGCAAAACCCTAACCAGATAAAAGAATGGGTTGATGAAGTTGTTAAAAAATGTAAAGCATACAACTATATTAATGATTTGAATTTTGCTAAAACAAAAGCAAAATCACTTCATAATAAAGGAAACTCTTTAAAAATGATTATGTTAAAATTAATTCAAAAGGGTATTTGTGAAGAAGATATAAAAACAGCCCTAGATGAACTAGGAACAAATAGTGAATTATCATCTGCTGTTTATTATGCAAAAAAACGAAAACTCGGTATTTATAATTTTAATTTTGATGGTAATATTGATAAAAAAGATTTAGCAAAAATGGCAAGGCGTGGATTTTCATATGATATATGCAAGAAAGTACTAACAGAATCAGATTAAATATTAATATTATAAACATTAATAAAAACCATTAACTTTTAATAAATAATTTAAAAAAGTGTAAAGAATTAAATATACATATATATTAATATTGTGTTTTTTATGTATAATATTATTAAAGAATCTACTTTAAAACTTTATTTTATATTTTTTTTAAGTTATATTTAAAATTGTTCGGGGATATAGAATAAGAGTAAATGTTATGGTTAATATTACAAAATCAGAAATAATTCAAAGCATTAGCAATCAAAATTTAAATTTATCAACTCAAGATGTTGAATTGATAGTTAATAAAATATTTGCTGTTATATCTGAACAACTAGCCAATGGCGGTAGGGTAGAATTTCGTAATTTTGGTTGTTTTGATGTTAAAGTCAGAAAAGCCGGAATAGTTCGAAATCCCCAAACAGGCGAAAAAATAGAAGTCCCAGAAAAATTAATTCCGTATTTCAGGGCAGGGAAATTATTAAAAGAACAAATTAATAATAAACAAAAATGAGAAAAACTTTGTTTTCACTTTTTACAAATATAATAGGTAAATTTTTTTATCTAATTACAGTATTGCTTTTAATATCTTTTGTTGTCTCTAATCAAAAAACAGTTAGCATTACAATGTGGCCATTTCCTTTTAAGATTGAAGTATTGTTATTCCTGTTAGTTTTAGTTGTTTTTTTAATCGGATTTATATGTGGATATATTTATAAATATTTAAAAAATAAGGTTGGTAATGAAAAATCATAAAAAAATATTAGTTGCACTAGATACACCGAATATGTCGGCAATACATAATACAATTGAACAAGTTAGCGATTTTGTAGGTGGTTTTAAACTAGGCCTAGAATTTTTTAATTACAATGGAGTTAATGGATTAAACAAAGTAATGACAGGAAAAGATAAATTTTTGTTCCTTGATTTAAAATTTCACGACATTCCAAACACAGTTGCTGGGGCAATTCGTGGCTGTATGAGTGGGGTTGTACCTAATATGATAACAATTCATACAAGTGGTGGATTTGAAATGATGAAACGAGCAAAAGAAGAATCTGCGTTAGTTGCTTCAAGTTTGGGCGTTAAACCACCTTTAATTATTGGGGTTACTGTATTAACCGCTCTTGATGATAATGATATGCAAGATATTGGATATTCTAATGATACACAAGCCCAGGCAATTAAACTTGCTAAGCTTGCTAAAAAAGCGGGTCTTGATGGTATTGTTTGTTCTGCTTTTGAAATAGAATCAATAAAAAAAGTCTGTGGTGATGATTTCATATTAGTTGTTCCTGGTATTCGTCCACAAGGTACAGATTCTGGCGACCAAAAACGCATAATGACACCGGAACAAGCACTTGAAAAAGGGGCTGATTATCTAGTAATTGGCCGTCCAATTACCCAAGCAAAAAATCAAAGAGATATAGTAAAGCAAATTAGTTCTAGTCTAGACAAATATACTTTTAAAAGTATATGAATTATAGTATAATATGCTAGCAATTAATAATATGTTTAAATATTTAAAAAGGATTTAGTGATGAGCTGGCTAACAGATTTAAAACCAAAATTATCAAAATTGCTTGGCGGTGATGATAATGTTCCCGAAAATGTTTGGTTAAAATGTCCAGATACTGGAATGATAATTCATAAACGAGAATTAGCAAACAATATGTATGTTTCTCCACACTCAGATCATCATTTTGCAATGCCAGTACAAGACAGATTAAAAAGTATTTATGATGATGGCAAGTATGAAATTATCCCATCACCTAAAACCAAAGATGATCCACTTGGATTCAAAGACTCTAAAAAATATATAGAACGATTAAAAATTTCTAGAAATAAAACTGGATATGATGATGCTATTGTTCTTAGCTACGGTATGGTTGGTGGTAATCCATTAGTTGTTGCATTATTTAATTTTGCCTTTATGGGGGGGTCAATGGGTTCCGCTGTGGGCGAAGGAATTGTTAAGGCAGGGGAATTTGCAGTTGAAAAAAAAGCTGGTTTTATGATTATTCCTGCTAGTGGTGGTGCAAGAATGCAAGAAGGTATTATTTCATTAATGCAAATGGCACGAACAACTGTTTCGATTAATCGTGTTAAAAAAGCTAAACTACCTTATATTGTGTTATTGACAAATCCAACAACAGGCGGAGTGTCCGCATCTTTTGCTATGTTGGGCGATATTCACATTGCGGAACCAAAATGTATTATAGGTTTTGCAGGTCGTCGTGTAATTGAACAAACAGTTCGTGAAACATTGCCTGATGATTTCCAAACTGCTGAATACCTAGAAAATCACGGTATGGTTGATATGGTTGTACATCGCCATCAATTAAAAGATAAAATTGCTAAAATTCTTGATTTATTAATGATTAAGAAAAAGTAATGTCTAGTTTTTTGCGAAATGAAACATTTTCTCGCAACAATCCGAAAATAGCCGATATTTTATCTAGGTTACAAAAATTACACCCAGAAAACATTGATTTAGGGCTAGGTCGTACCTTTAAATTATTGGAAAAATTAGACAATCCACAAAATCATTTACCGCCAGTAATTCACATTGCTGGTACAAACGGCAAAGGTTCAACACTATCTTTTATTCAAGCTATATTGGAATCAGCAGGCTTGACTGTTCATAGATATACATCACCAGAACTCGTAAAATTTAACGAAAGATATATTATATCAGGTAAAGAAATATCTGATGCTGATTTATTAAAATATTTGGAATTAGTAGAAAAAATAAATGATGGTGATGCAATAACATTTTTTGAAATTACCACTGCAATTTGTTTTAAAATGTTTGCTGATAATAAAGCTGATGTTGTTTTATTGGAAACTGGTATGGGGGGCAGACTTGATTCAACAAACGTTGTTCCAAATACAGTTGTGAACATTATTAGTAACATTAGCCTAGACCACCAAGTTTTTTTAGGTGATAGCCTAGAAAAAATAGCGACTGAAAAATCAGGAATAATTCGCCCACAAGCAAGTGTTGTGATTTCTCCGCAAGATGAAGTTAATGTTGATGCGACAATAATTGGCAGAGCTAATGAAGTAGGTGGGATTGTTAACGCACATAAATTAAACTGGGAATATGAATTGCTTGATAATGGATTTGTTTTACACACTAAAAAAGGTTCCTATAAATTACCCATACCAAACTTAATTGGTTTACATCAATACGATAATGCAAGCAGTGCTATCGTTGCTTGCCAAGAATTATCAAGGGTTGGTATAAAAATTGATAAATTACATTTTGAGATTGGATTAAAAAACACGATTCATCGTGGTAGGTTTGAGAAAATAAATATACCCGATATTAACAAAGATATTTATTTAGACGGTGGGCATAATCCTTCGGCGGGATTAAAAATTTCTGAAAACCTTAAAGCTCTAGGCAATGGCAAAGCAAGCTTAATTTGTGGAATGTTATCAGGCAAAGATATACATAACTTTATTAAACCATTAAAACCATATATTGAAAATGTATACACCATTACCGTAAAAGATAATCCATTTTCCACCACCCCAGCAATTAATGCTATTGAATTATCACAAGAAATATCAAGCTTAGGATTAAAATCAAACCCCTGTAATTCATTACAACAAGCCTTAACCAGTGCGGATAATGATGACACAAATATCATACTATGTGCGGGCTCATTACACCTAGTCGGCGATGCCTTAGACTTACTTTAATTTTTACTGTTGTTCTTGCTGTCTTTTTCTTTTTATTTTTTGTAGATCATTTGTATATTTTAAAATTAAATCATTTTCTTTATTTTTATAATAGGGAAAACTCTTAAGATATGAAACTTTACCATTTAATTTTTTATAAATTTCAGGAGATATCTTATCTTTCAATTGTTTAGCATCATTAAGTTCTTGTTGTAGTTTTTTCATCCAAAGACGAGAAGGCTTAATATTTTCGTTAACAACAATTCCTGTAAAATCGACACTATGTTTGTCTTCAAAATAACCTATTACTTCTTCGCAAATCCTGTAAAATCGACACTATGTTTGTCTTTAAAATAACCTATTACTTCTTCGCAAATCCTGTAAAATCGACACTATGTTTGTCTTCAAAACAACCTATTACTTCTTTGCAAATTTCTTTTAAATCTTCTTGTTTGGTTAATGATACTTCATCAGTAAATTTACCATGACTTAATGAATTTGCGACTTGTTTTAATTTTACCCCATTATTTATAGACAAAATAAACTCACTTAAATTTCCTTCTTTGCACTGTATATCTTGTGCAATTTCTAAAACACAGCGAATTGAATTGCCTATAGTGTGTAAATTTTCATCATTTTCTTGGCTTTTAAAGATAAAGATATCTTTTAAGTGTAATTTTAACATTGATTCTTTGCTAAAACTAGATTTATTGAGGTTTAACTCATTATTTTCTCTCTTTAATTCAAAATAACCTCCACTTTTTTTAAATATATTCTGCCGAATAAATGTATAAAATGTTGTGTCATGTGTTAATATTAAAGAATTTCTGGAATTTCTGTTGTTGTTTTTGTCTGTATCATCTTTATTATAAAATCCCTGTCCTATCTTATCATAACGATAATCGCTTAAGTATTGCTTATAGTATTCAATAGAACTTGTTACATTATAAAAATTATGGTAATCAACGCTAGAAACAGGGTCGTCCATTACAAAAATTATATTTTGTGCTTGTTGTACAGTCTCCACTTTTGCAAGTGATGAAATCCAATAATATGCTAAGCTAATAATATTTTTTTCACCCGCGCTTAAAATATTCTCATGTTGTTGGTCTATTTCTATTTCACTTAGAACAAGCTTTCCACTCTCATTTATTTGAAATCTTTTACAACCTAATTGTGTTAAAAGACGATTAAAAACATCTTTACAGTCCATTAAAAAGTTAACTTGTTCTTGATATTTTTTACTTAGTGTTTTTATTTCACCTTCTAAATTTTCTTTATCTTTTTTTAATTCTATAATTTTTTTATAAGTGCCATTGTTATGGTGCTCTTTTATTTTTTCGTTTAATTTAGAAGAAAGCCAGTTTTTATTTAAACTTACTTTGCTCGTCTTTTTGCTCTCTACTTTTTCATTCAACTCTTCTCTATATTCGTTATATTTCTTTATTATATCTTGATTAAAGGTGTTAATTGAAGCTGTTAAATGTTCTATTGCTATTTTTAACGATGAAGTATCTATTTCTTTGTCCATTTGTTCATCTAATTTTTCTTTAATAAAACCCTTTTTATTATCCTCATTTCCAACAATATGTGCTTGGTATTCCTCTATGTTATTTACATCGCTTTCTAAGTTTGTCACCATTTCAAATGGGTGCTCAATAGATAACAACTCTCTTTCTTTTTCTGTCTTATCTATGTTTTGTGTAATTTCCCTCATTATGTCTCGGGGGTTTATTTTCTTTATTTCACTCTCTATACTTTCAAGACGTTTTTGTGCTATTGCTCTATCGGAATTAATGAAACTTTTTAGTCTTTCGATAGTTTTTTTTCTTAGTTCAGCATCAATATTTTGTTCACATAATGGACATTTATGAGGATTTTCATTATCTATTTTATTCTTAGATTTTTGACACCAATCACTACCTAGGCTTTCTAAAACATTATCAATGCTTGGATAATAACTTTCTATTAATTCACATAATTCGTCAGATGAAAAGTCTGTTTTTATTTCATCCTGTGATTTAATTTCAATAGAATCAACTGATATTTCATTTAATTTTTCTAATTTTTTTTGTATATCTGAGGAGTTTTCTGTCACCAAACCATCTGTATTACCACCATATATTTGGTTTTTAATCTTATCCCAATATTGTTTAGGTTTTCCTTCTAAACTGTCGTAGATTTCTTTTAAGTCTTTTGTGAATCCTTTTTCCTCATCATCTTCACCAGATTCTGTTTTTCCTAAAAAATCATTTAATGTTTTCTCGGTCTTAGTAAGTTCATTTTGTTTGTTTTTTAATTCATTATCATCTTCAGTAATATTTACTTCTACCATATTGTTCAATGCCCCACTTTTAGAAAAGTTAGGGTTTAATGTATTTAAAAAATCATCACAGTATATATGTAATTTAGGGCTTTTTTGATATTCTGAAGAACCAGACATGTTTATTATTTTGTCGTCATTAAATTCTATCATCAGCAATTGAGAACTAAATTTAAATTCAATTTCAATTTTTGAATCCCCCCAATCTTTGTGTAAAGGCCTAAGTTTTTTAAATAATTCTTCATTATTAATATGAGGTTCTTCTTGAAGTTTTTCTTGAAGCTTAGAAATTAAATACAAAGAATAAGAAATAGTAGATTTCCCAGTTCCGTTTTTGGCAAAAATCAAATTTTCTTTTTGATTAAAATTTGCACTAAGTTTCTTAATGCCTTTAATATTTGTTATTGTTATTTCTTTTAAAATGGGATTATTTGTCCTGTTGATACTAATGAATTAAAGGTAATATAAAATTATTATTAATTATAAGTCCATAATAATATTGCTAATCTCAAGTTTTTTTACATCTTCGTTATTGGAAATTACACAATCAAGATCTTTTAATAAACCGTCTTTAATATCGTATATCCAACCGTGAATGATAAGCTCTTGACCATTTGCCCAAGCTTCTTGAATCATTGTCGTTTCAGTTAAATTACGAACTTGTGTTCGCACGTTTAATTCACATAATTTTCGTTCTTGTTCTTCACCAGATAATTCACTTAATAAATTATCATTTTCACGAATTACTTGACGAATATTGTGCACCCAACTATCTACTGTACCAAAACTATCACTAGATAACGATGCCTTTACCGCACCACAACCGTAATGTCCTGTTACTATAATATGCTTAACTCCTAATACTTCAACAGCATAACCAATTACAGCACGAACATTGCTATCTGAATGTGAAATTACATTACCTACGTTGCGGTGAACAAATACTTCACCTGGTGTAAGCCCAGTTATTGTATTTGCGGGAACTCGTGCATCAGAACAACCAATCCACAAATATTTAGGGATGTGTTGTGCTGCTAATTTTTCAAAAAAATCAGGTTCAAAATTCAGTCTATTTGCAACCCATTCTTTATTATTTTTTAATAATTTATTAAGTTTTTTATCACACATATTTTTTCTCCTTAGAGTTAAATTTTATCCTGTTTATATAGTATGTCAAATTATAATTGCCTTTTTTGCGTATAATATGTTTTTATGATTTTTATTATCTTATAACAATTTATCTACGCTTAGTTTAATTATTTTAATTGCCTCATCTATTTCATGATTTGTTACGTTTAATGGAGGTAATAATCTTATTGTATTATCTTTTCCACGAACACATAATAAACCGTTTTTACAGAAAGTTTTATATGCTTTATCGTTTGGTATTTTATCATTAAATTTTAAGCCAACAAATAAACCCTTGCGACGAATATTAAATATATTATTAAATTGTAATAATTGTTTTTCTAAATACTTTCCGGCATTTTGTACAGATTCTAAGAAATCTTTATCAAATACTATTTCCACCACTTTTGTTGCAACAGCTATAGCCAAAGGATTACCACCAAATGTTGAACCGTGAGTTCCAGGAACCATACAACTTCCTATTTTTTCTGTTGTTAAAAATGCACCTACTGGAAATCCACCACCTAAACCTTTTGCAATTGCCATAATATCTGGCTCAACACCATATTCTTGATGTGCAAACATATATCCTGTACGACCAATTCCAGATTGAACTTCGTCAAAACCCAACAACATATCGTGCTTGTCACACAATTCGCGAACACCCTTTAAAAATTCAACTTTTGCAGGTATAACCCCACCCTCGCCTTGGACTGGTTCTAGCATAATACCAGCGGTTTTATCATTAATAACACTTTTTACAGATTCTAAATCATTAAATGTCGCTATATCAAAACCATTTAGTAACGGAGCAAAACCTTCTGTACCTTTTCCTGCTGCCGAAGATGTTGCAATGGTACGGCCGTGGAAACTACCTTTAAAAAATACAATACGGTTTTTATGTGTTTTGCCAGATTGCGATGAATACCTGCGGATAGTTTTAATTACCCCTTCCATAGCCTCAGCCCCTGAATTACAGAAAAAACACTTTTCAGCAAATGATTTTTCACATAATAAGGTTGCTAGTTTTTCACCTGCTTGTGTGGAAAATATATTTGATGTATGCCAAATTTTTTCTGCTTGATTTTTTAGTGCTTGTACTAATTCAGGGTTTGCGTGCCCTAAACAATTGACAGCAATACCACTACAAAAATCAATATATTTTTTGTCATTTTGATCAAATGCATATACACCCTTTCCTTTTATTAAGTCTATATCAAGGCGAGCATAAGAACCAAGTAGTTTTGACATTTTTATTCCTTTTCTATTTATATAATATTAAAAATTAAAATCATATATTTTGCAATAAAAAAACCCCCATAATTATATGGGGGTTGGCGATTAATTATTTTTTTGTGCTTGTTCCATAAACATACCTAAGAAATCAACCGGTTTTAATATTAGCGGAACAAATCCACCGTTACTGGTTGCACTTGCAATAATCTGGCGTGCGAAGGGAAACATTAATCTTGGCGCTTCCACCATTAATAATGGAACAGCTTCTTCTTCTGGGAAACCCTGTATGTGAATTAAACCGACATATTCAAGTTCTACAATATAAACTGATTTATTTTTTTCTTCGTCTTTTGCTTCAATTTTAATTTTTAATGTTATTTCACTTACATTTTCATCTATTTTTTCCACAAATAAGTCTAATTGAATTTCACCTGTTGGTGAAAAATCATCTTGTAATAATTCTTTTGCTGATAATAAGGTTTCAAATGACAAGTCTTTTGTATATTGGTGTATAATACCAAAACCTTGCTCAATTTTTTTTGGTTTTTCTTTTTTATCTGTCATAGTTTTAATTCCTTTACAAAAATATATAATTTAGATAACATAAAGTGCAAATATATACAACAATATAATATTAGACTGTAGAGGTATTATAATATTTAACAAGGGGTTATACTATTTGTAATGACAGATAAAAAAGATGATAGAAAAATTTGGCAAATTGTTAAAAATAGTGTCAAACCATTAAAAAAACCTAATATTTATATTGATTCTCAAAATAAAAAACCTTTAAAATTACCCATCGATTTAAAGGAAGTAGGCTTAGAAAAAATAAATATTAAGGGCATTATTGGAAACATTATAAAGCCCAAAATAACAACTACACTACAAGAAAAATATATTGGTAATACAGATAGTTTAAACAAGTCACATGCAAAAAAACTAAGAACTAAAAGTTTAAATGTGGAAATGTCTTTGGATTTACATAGCCATACAAAATCACAGGCTTACAAAGCCGTTGATGATTTTATGCACAAGGCATATATTAATAATTGTTCCACTGTTAAAATCATAACAGGCAAGGGAAAAGGAGTATTACAAACACAAGTTCCATTATGGTTAAACAATTACCCGTATATTTTAAGTATAGTTCACGCGCCACAAAATCACGGTGGAAGCGGTGTGTTGTTAATTGCATTAAAACGAAAGAAATTATAATGACACCATTTGGTAATAAATTACGAATTTTACGCAATAAAAAAAATATTACACAAAAAGAACTAGCTCTTGCAATTGGAATTAGTCCGGCTTATTTAAGTTCATTGGAACGAGGTAATCGCGGTATACCAAGTATTCAAATAGTAGAAGCTGTTTGTGCATATTTTAATATTATTTGGGAAGATGCCGATGAAGTTAGAAAATTGGCTTTGCTTTCACATCCAAAAATAACAATTAATACTAGTAATTTAAATAACCACAAAGCAACAGAGCTGACTAATTTATTAGCTAGTAAAATAAACTATTTAAATAAAGAACAAATTGAAAAAATGATTAATATTATAAAAAATAAAGATTCTAATTAATATATATCTCTTACATATCGTTTTTGCTTTTTTAATTCGTTTATATAGTTATATGCTTTTTCAATAGACATTGCTCCGAATTTTGCAACAATTTCTAGTAAAGTTGCATCGACATCTTTTGCCATTTTTGATGCATCACCACAGACAAAGAAATACCCGCCTTCTTCAAGAGCATTAAATAAATCCGATCCCTCTTTAAGCATTAAATTCTGCACATATGTTTTTTGCTTATTCTTTTCTCGTGACCAAGCAAGGGACAAACGCACTTTTCCTTGTTTTTGCCATTTTTCTAGTGTGTCTTGATACAAATAATCATTTTTTGTGCGGTCGCCAAAGAAAAGCCAGTTGTTACCAGTTGCATTGCATTTTATTCGTTCTTCCATAAATGCAAGAAATGGTGCAATACCTGTACCAGGGCCAACCATTATCATAGGAACAGTATCATCTTGTGGCACAGAAAAAGACTTGTTTTGGTGCATAAACAATCCGACTTTTTCACCTTTTTTTAATCTATCGGCTAGGAAACAAGAAGCAACTCCCTCGCAAGTTCTATCATTAAATTTATATTTTACTGCCGCAACAGTTAAATGTACTTCACCAGCATATATTTTTGGGCTTGATGAAATAGAATATAGGCGATGTTGTAATGGCTTCATTAATTCAATAAATTCTTGTTCGCTAAACGAAACATTATAATCATTTAAAAAAACAACTATTTCACGACCCCAAAGGAACTTATCCATTTCTTTTTTATTTTCGTGTAATGATTTTAAATTTTTATCATTTGATTTTTCAGTTACCGCAGATATAAAATCTTTGTTTGGTAGTCGAATTTCTTTTTCATTTAACAAAATATCACTAAACTTTTTACCGTCTATTTTTGTATTTCCATTAAATTTCCCAGCGGATAAAATATCATTAACCAAAGCTTCGCTATTTACTGGTATTACCCCTACTGAATCACCAGCCTCATATGCCATTTCATCATTGTTTACTTCAAATTCAAGATGATGTACTTGTTTATCTGAACCCTGTTGTGATAACAATTTGTTTGTTAAGAGTTCACCCATATATGGATTGTTTTTAGTATATATGGACTTATTTATACTATCTTGTGCTTTTTTTATTACGGGGGCAGGTGAATGGTTTTGTGCATAAGTAAATGTTGACTTAACAGTTTCAATCCAATTATTTGCTTGTTCTTCATAATCCACATCAAGTTTTAGAGTTTCAATTTTTCTTTTTGCCCCCAGGCTTGAAAAGAAATTATCCCAATCTTCGGCTGATTTACAAAAGAAATCATATGCTGTATCACCCAATCCTAACACTGCATAATTACAAGATAATTTATCAACACCCTGGACATCGTCCCATAATATTTGCCCGTTGTCTGGGTGTTCACCTTCGCCATATGTTGAGGTAATTATTATTACATTTTCAAATGACTTTAAATCCTCGACCGATACATCTGCCATATCGTATACTGTACCTGACGTTGCACTAGCTAAGTCGTGGGCAAGATTTTCTGAATTACCTGTTTGTGAGCTAAATAATATATTAAGGCTTGAATCACCGCCAGAAGTATTTTCTTGTGCATAAGTAAATGTTGACTTAACAGTTTCAATCCAATTATTTGCTTGTTCTTCATAATCCACATCAAGTTTTAGAGTTTCAATTTTTCTTTTTGCCCCCAGGCTTGAAAAGAAATTATCCCAATCTTCGGCTGATTTACAAAAGAAATCATATGCTGTATCACCCAATCCTAACACTGCATAATTACAAGATAATTTATCAACACCCTGGACATCGTCCCATAATATTTGCCCGTTGTCTGGGTGTTCACCTTCGCCATATGTTGAGGTAATTATTATTACATTTTCAAATGACTTTAAATCCTCGACCGATACATCTGCCATATCGTATACTGTACCTGACGTTGCACTAGCTAAGTCGTGGGCTATACTTTCGGTATTACCAGTTTGTGAACCAAACAAAATATGTGTTGATTGTTGGTTTTTTGCAGAATTATTGACACTCATATTATTTGCCGATCCAAACTGCAAGAATTATTATTTATATAATAAAGATTTTTTAATCTTTTATCCATTATTTAATATCCATTTTGTATATTAGCGGTTTTTTATAATAAATTTTTATGTTTTATTTATTGTAAGTTTATGCTAATTGTTTTATTGTATATTTTGCTTAGTTATAATAATACTTGCAACAAAAAAGTCAATATTAATGACTAAATTTTTATATTTTTTATAGCTAAGGCAATAAAAACATAAATAAATACAAAAAAGATTACAAAAATGACAGATTTACAAATACTTATACTATCATTAATTCAAGGAATAACAGAATTTTTACCTGTTTCTTCTTCGGCTCATTTAATAATTACTTCAAAATTTTTTGGTTGGGCAGACCAGGGCTTAGCAATAGATGTGGCCGTGCATTGTGGCTCATTATTAGCCGTAATAATTTATTTTTGGGATTATGTAAAACAAGGTATAGGTGGTGGAGTTGATATTATAAAAAAGAAACAATCTGATGATGCTTCATTTACAATACTAATTATAATTTCAACAATTCCTGTTGTGATAATAGGTTTTTTATTAAAAGATATAATAGCCGGTTCGTTTCGTCAAGATAACATAGTATTTGTTATTGCTGTTACTAGTATTGTGTTTGGAGCTTTACTGTGGTTGGCGGATTATGCAACACCGACATTTTCCAAAGTTGAAAACCTTAATTATAAGCACGGAATATTTTTAGGTTGTATGCAGGTAATTGCGCTAATTCCTGGTGTTTCTAGGTCTGGAATATGTATGACGGCAGCACGATTGTTAGGTATGGAAAGGCCAGATTCAGCTAAGCTTTCAATGCTAATGGGAATGCCAACCCTGTTTGCAGCTAGTCTATTGATTGGGTTTGATATTTATAGTACAGATGATATAATTTTTCATTATGGAATAATGCTTGCGGTAATAATTTCGTTTTTGGTTGCATATATTACAATAGGTTCAATGATGAAGCTATTAAAGCATTTCAGTATGGCTATTTTTGCAAGTTATCGTATTTTATTGGGGATAATACTTTTGGTTTATTTTGTATAAATAAACTTTTTAAATATTTTTAATGTTTCAGAGCTTATATGATGTTCAACACCTTCAGAATCAATTTCAGCAATATTTTTAGGCACGCCAATTTTTATTAAAAAATCATAAACTATTTTATGTATTTGTTTGCATTTTTCAGCTAACTCTTTGCCCTTAGGTGTTAATGTTATAGGTTGATAGGGTTGATGGTTTATAAATCCATCTTTGTTTAATCTTGACAGTGTTTTTGAAACGGTCGGTTTTGCCACACCTAATGTTTTAGCTATATTTGTTGTTTGAGCTTTACCAAATTTATCAATTAAATCACTGATTAATTCAACATAATCCTCGGTATTTTCTGATAAGTGTGCCTTGCGAACAGTTTCAAATCTAGTAGAAGGAGTTTTTTTAATATTTTTTATCATAATAAATTATATATATATTTTTTTTACACAAAAAACAATCCTCGTTTACAAAATTACTTTAAAAATTAGCTAATGCTAATTTTATTGTTGACGAGCAAATAAAAACATATTATAACAATTATTGTTAGTTATCGCTAACTTTTAGACTTCAACAATTTTAAGACCGTGTTAGTTAGGTACGTGAAATGACAGTTTTATTAAGAATTTATAAAAAAGAAGCATTTGCTTTAATTAGAATATTAATGATTTTCGGCCTTGTTGGTTGGTTGCCTTTTTTTGCTCCTGAGCTAGGTGAGGTTGTATATCAAACAATATCAGATGCTTATGTTGCTGTATCAGTTTGGGTTGGCTTAACGCTGATTGTTTTTTACACACTAGAAAAAGTTTTAAAAATTGATTTTGCCACATTTATAAAAAATCACAAAAAATCACAAATATTAATAGCTGCCCTTTTAGGTGGTGTTCCCGGTTGTGGTGGTTCAATAATTGTAACAACACAATACATTAAAAATAATATATCTTTCGGTGCGTTGGTTGCTACATTAACGGCAACAATGGGTGATGCGGCATTTTTATTAATTGCTTCCAACCCAAAAACAGCACTATATGTAATTGGTGGTGGTGTAATAATTGGCACAATAACAGGTTATATCGTTGATGCATTACCAAATAGTAAGTGGATTAAAAAAGATAAACGCCGACAATACAAACCTGATGATAGGCCAGATGCATTAATTGATGCTTGGTTTTGGAAGGGGTTAGATACAATTTGGATGTTATTGTTAATTCCAGGTTTTACGCTAACGATTGCCAATGCAATGAATGTTGATATTGATGAAGTTTATAGTTTTATATCACCGCATTTTGGATTTGATTTATCTGTGTTTTTGGGGTCTTTAACTCTTGCTATATTTTTTGCTCGTCCTAGTGAAAACAACCCTATGGATTTATCTTGTCGTAAATATGTCCCAATGATGCGTCGTATTGTTGCTGAAACTTCGTTTGTCGCAGCTTGGGTGTTATTAGGATTTTTGATATATGATATTACCATATATGTTTCAGGATTTGATTTAAAGAAATTATTTGCAACCGTTGCTCCAATAGTTCCATTAATTGGTGTTTTAATTGGTTGGATGCCTGGTTGTGGTCCACAGATTGTTGTAACTACATTATATATAAATGGAATTATACCTTTTTCTGCCCTTATGGGTAATGTTATATCAAATGATGGTGATGCGCTGTTCCCTGCTATTGCAATAGCTCCAAGGGCTGGTGTTTTGGCTACACTATACAGCACTGTTCCTGCATTAATAGTCGCTTATACAATTTATTTTATTAATAATACATAAAATATTTTTTATATTTAAAAAAAACATTTGCAAATTTAAAAACACTTGTATAATATGACTTCGAGTTACTTGTATTTGTACAAGTTTTTTCCAACCCACCACCGATAGGCTTTTAAAAAGGGGGTATCTATGAAAAAATATTATTTTACATCTGAATCAGTATCTGAAGGACATCCAGATAAAATTTGCGATAGAATTTCTGACGAAATTTTGGACTTCTGTTTACGCAAAGATCCATTTGCAAGGGTAGCTTGTGAAACCCTAGCGACAACCAATCATGTTACACTAGCTGGCGAAATTCGTGGCAACGGTATTACTGATAAAAAGGGTAACATTATTGAATCTGTAAAATTGGAAATGGAGCAGGTAGTTCGTTCAACTATTAAGGAAATTGGTTATGAACAAAACGGGTTCCATTATAAAAAATTAACTATTGACAACAGACTGCACGGACAATCACCAGATATTGCACAAGGTGTTGATGAAGGCAATGGTAAACACAAAGAAGAAGGAGCTGGTGATCAAGGCATTATGTTTGGTTTTGCAACGAATGAAACAGAAAACCATATGCCACCTGCTATTTATTATAGTCACCGTATTTTACAAGAATTATCAGCAATTCGCCGAAGCCCTAACAATCCTGGCTTTGGTCCTGATATGAAATCACAAGTAACACTAGAGTTTGAAAAACACAAAGCAGTTGGGGTAGGTAATGTTGTTGTTTCCACACAACACACAGAAGAATTCCAATATAATGATTTGCGAAACATCGTACAATCTGTTGTGAATGATGTTTTACCTTGGCCTGTAAAAGATGACAAATTATTTGTAAATCCAACAGGTAAATTTGTAGTTGGTGGCCCTGACGGTGATGCTGGTCTTACCGGACGAAAAATTATTGTTGATACTTATGGTGGTTCAGCACCGCACGGCGGTGGGGCTTTTTCAGGTAAAGATCCAACAAAAGTTGATCGTAGTGCAGCTTATATTGCAAGGTATGTTGCAAAAAATATTGTTGCGGGTGGTTGGGCAGAACAGTGTTTGATTCAGTTATCTTATGCTATTGGTGTTGCAAAACCAATGTCTGTTTTTGTTGATACATTTGGCACAGGCACGACAAGTGATGAAAAAATTATAGAAGCAATAAATAAATCCATAGATTTATCACCTTATGGTATACGAACACACTTACAATTAAATAAGCCTATTTATGCATTAACAAGTTCATACGGTCATTTTGGTAGAACGCCCACAATACACGGTCATTTTCCGTGGGAAAGGAATGATTTAATTGATGAGCTTAAAAAGCATTTAGGATAATCTTTTAAGATATTTTTATAATCCAACCCTAAGACTTATAATTTGTAAGTATTAAGGTTGGATTATTTTTTTAATATTAAATTAATGAGCTTGGCTTTATAAAATCATAACCTAAATCATGAGCAATTGCTTTGTAAGTTATTTTTCCATTTGCCACATTTAATCCATTTAATAAGTGCTTGTCATCAGCTAGTGCTTTCTTCCAACCTTTGTTAGCAATATTAACAATAAAAGGCAGAGTTGCATTTGTTAATGCAAGGGATGCGGTTTTTGCACAACCACCAGGCATATTTGCAACACAGTAATGTACAATACCATTAACTATATAAGTTGGGTTTTCGTGTGTTGTTGGCTTCGATGTTTCAAAACACCCACCTTGGTCAATGGCAACATCAACTAACACAGCACCTTTTTTCATTGTTTTTAACATATCTTTTGTAATTAATCTGGGTGCTTTACTTCCTGCCACTAATACAGCCCCAACTACTAAGTCAGCCTCTTTTATTAATTCAGATATTGTTTCATTGTTAGACATTGAGGTTTTTAATTTTGGATATGTTTCAGATAATCGCTTTAATCTTTGTTCGTTGCAATCAAGAATTGTTACATCGGCACCAACACCCAATGCTACCTCTGCTGAATTTTGACCTACAAATCCACCGCCAATAATAACTACTTTTCCTGGTTTAACTCCTTTTATACCGCCTAATAATACACCAAGTCCACCCTGTGCTTTTTCAAGGCTATGCATTCCTGCTTGAATTGCCATGCGTCCGGCAACTTCGCTCATTGGTGCAAGTAATGGTAATTTACCATCATCATTTGTGATTGTTTCATATGCAATTGCGATACAACCTGAATCAACTAAACCTTTGGTTTGTTCTGGATCTGGGGCAAGGTGTAAATATGTAAACAACACTTGATTTGATCTCAACATTCCACATTCAATTTTTTGTGGTTCTTTTACTTTTACTATCATATCGGCATTGTCAAAAATAAATTTAGCATTATCAACAATTTTAGCTCCAGCATTAGTGTAATCTTCGTCATTAAATCCTATGCCTGAACCAGCATTTTTTTCAACAATTACTTGATGTCCATTTTTAACTAATTCTTTTACTCCACTTGGAACAATACCCACTCGATATTCGTGATTTTTAATTTCTTTTGGTACGCCTATTTTCATTATTATCTCCTGTTTATGTTATTTTTTATTAATTAATAGTAGTAAATTATTATATTCAGTTATTAATAAAAATTGGTTGCAAATGTTGTATAATAACTATAATATTAAACAATAAATATACGCATCATATTAAAAATAAGCAATAAAATATTAATGGAATAATAAATGGATAATATTGACAAAAAAATTCTTGTTGAATTAGAAAAAGATTCTAGAGTTACAAATGTTAATTTAGCTCAAAAAGTATGTTTGTCGCCATCGGCTTGTTTACGTCGTGTTCAATCCTTAGAACAAAGAAATATTATTTCACAATATACAACAATATTGAATCGACAAAAACTAGGACATAAAACACAAATAATTTTGCAAATTACCCTATCTGACCAAGGTTATGAAAACTTAGAAAAATTTGAAAAAGCCATAATTGAAATACCGCAGGTAATAAGCTGTATTTTAATTGGTGGAAGTTATGATTATTTAGTTCAATTATTAGTGAGAGACATTGAGGATTATGAAGAACTGCACCGAACAAAACTAAGTCAATTACCAAATATTTCATCCTTACAATCTAATTTTACCCTTAGACAGGTTGTAAAACGAATTAACCCAATCTTATAATTTATAAATTAATAAAACTCAGTACGATACCAACTATTATGAATAAAATAAAAAAACATATTGAAAAAAGTAGCACAATTCCAAGATATACTAGTTATCCAACCGCACCACATTTTAACGAAGATGTTGATAGTAATTTAGTTAATATATGGTATAACAACTTGCATAAGAAAGTTGATTTTATATCTTTATATGTGCATATTCCTTTTTGTGAAAAGTTATGTCTGTTTTGTGCTTGTAATATGAAAATTGTAAATACATACGACCCAGTTCAACAGTATTTAGATTTATTAGAAAAAGAAATATCATTAATTAGCAAGGCAATAAAAAATTGCCCACAAATAAAACACTTACATTTTGGTGGTGGTTCACCAACGGCTTTAAAAGGAGTTGATTTTAGAAAATTAATGGCAGTGTTAAAAAAACATTTTCCTATTGATGAACAAACCGATATTTCCGTTGAAATTGACCCTAGAACCGTTGATGATGAAAAAATGACATCTTATACAGACTGTGGAATGAATCGTATCTCATTAGGGGTGCAAGACTTTAATGAACAAGTACAGCAGTCTGTTAATAGAGTTCAGCCATATGATTTAATAAAATTAGTAATTGATAAATTAAAAAAACAAGGTGTTGAATCAATCAATATAGACATAATGTACGGATTGCCGTTTCAAACATTAAAAACATTAGATGACACATTAGACAAAATTTTATCATTATCACCAGACAGATTATCTGTATTTGGTTATGCTCATGTTCCTTGGATGAAAGCACACCAAAAATTAATACCAGAAGAAGCATTACCAATTATAACACTAAGATTACAAATGTACGAAAAAATTAAAAATTATTTGGTTAATAATGGTTATAAAGCAATAGGCCTTGACCACTTTGCAAAAGATACAGATATAATGGTAGATGCATTTGATAATAGAAAATTAAATCGTAATTTTCAGGGTTATACAACCGATACAGCAAACGCATTAATTGGTATTGGACACAGCTCAATAGGATATACACCTGATGGATATATGCAAAATTATCTTGAACCACAACAATATAAAAAATCTTTGGAAGACGGTGATTTACCGATTAAAAAAGGTTTTGCTATCTCGGACATTGATATATTCCGTCGTAATATAATTAACGATATTATGTGTTATATGGAAGTTGATTTAAAAAAGTATAATGATAATTGGAATAGTTTTTTCAATAATGAAATATCTCGCCTTGGCGAATTACTTGATGATGAATTAATACAGCTTGATAATGGAACTATCACTATACCAGACACATCAAGAAGCTTGATTAGAATTGTTGCGTCTGTATTTGATACTTATTTGAATAATGGCAAGGGCAAACACTCATCCGCGGTTTAGAAAAGATTTTTAATTCTATCTTTTAATTCTCGCCTTATTTCCTTTTCTACTTTCTCTTTTATAATCTGTTCTTGATGAATTACAATGTCGGACATAATTTTTTTATTCAACTCATTAATTATTATTCCACCAATTTTACTAGCTGGGAATCCATTTTTACCACCTATGTTGTAAATTTTTATTTGTTGTAAGGTTACTTTATAATACTTTTGATTAAGGGTTGTAAAATCAAGATGAACCTCAATGTTTCGTAATGCAACTTGTTTAACAATTATATTTGGGTCATATTTACGATTATCTACCATTTGTATTTTATTTTTTGCTTCTATACTTCTTGGTTTTGAATTTTGCAATTTGTTTTTTATTTGTTGTTCTAATTTTGCAATATTAACTTTTCCATTTTTATCCATATATACAAAAACATTTATTCCATTAACTTCAATATTATTAATTACTTTTACTGAACTAACGATTTGTGATATATCAATATCTAGCTTAATTTCATCAAGAATAATTATATTTTTATATTTATTATTTTGTGAGCTAAGAATTTTAAAGTTATTTATACGGCCGGTGCCTTGTGCTAATTTAATGTCAACTGAATCGACTACAACTTTTCTTCCTGTAAGCTTTAAACCTTGTGTTTGAATTTGTTGTTTAACGATATTGTTTATATCAATATTGCTTATTATCCAATATGCGGAAATGACAATAACAGAAATAATTGCCAAGATAACAAAAAGCCATTTTTTCATTTTAGATATCCCTTAATTTTAAATATTGATAAATATCACCATACAATATAATAATACATTATTATGACATTTAATTCTATATATATTATTGGTACAACCGCATCAGGAAAATCAAAATTGGCAATTCAAGTAGCACAAAGATTAAACGGCGTTATTATTAATGCAGATTCAATGCAGGTCTATAAAGGTGCAAATGTTATTACAGCTAGTCCAAGTGATATAGACAAAAAATCCGTACTACACAAGCTATATAATGTAATTAACCCATTTGATGATTTTAATGTTATGGATTGGGCAAAAATTGCTTTGGCAGAAACAGAAAAAGCTATAAAAAATCATAAATTACCGATTTTATGTGGTGGCACTGGTTTTTATACAAATAGCTTTATTAATGGCATATCACCAATTCCCGATGTGGATAAAAATATTCGCAAGGAAGTTCGTGATTTAGCGAATGAATGTAGAGATAAATTATACGCTGAATTAATGAAACTTGATCCTAAGATGGCAATGCAATTACAATTGAATGATATACAACGAATTTGTCGTTCATTAGAAATAATCAAAAGCACGGGTAAATCTTTATTACATTTTCAATCTTTACCAAGGCAAAAAATATCCGGTAAATTAAAACCATTAATAGTTGGGTTGTTACCTGACAGAGAGACTGTTTATGGTAATATTAATCAACGATTTGAACAAATGTTTGATGTGAGTGTTGTTGAAGTTGAAAAATTATTGGAAAGAGGATTGTCATTAGATAGCCAGCTTATGCATGCAATAGGTATTCCTGAAATTGTTAAATATGTTCGTGGTGATTGGGACAAAAAAACTGCTATTAATAAGGCACAAACTGCGACTCGTCAATATGCCAAAAGACAAATGACATTTATTCGTACCCAATTAAATCCAAATATTGTGATTAAATCAGAAGGGGAAATTGAAAAGGTTGTAAATAAATTTTTAAACAACCCAATCTGATTTATTTAATCCCATAAAGTATAAAACAGTTGTAAAGTCAGTTAGATTAATTTGAAAATTAGCATTTTGTCTTACAATTGGTTTACCTATATATGCAATTCCCATATCAGCACATTTAATCATATCTAGGTCATTTGCCCCATCACCAATGGCAATTGAATTTTTTGGAGTTGTGCTGTGCTTTCTACACAGTGATAATAATATTTGTTGTTTGGATTCTTGCCCTAAAATATCACCTATTAAATTACCGGTAATTATATCATTATCAAATTCTATTGTGTTGGCATATGTATAATCAAACCCTAGTTTTTTCCCAACTAGTTGGGCTGTAATATCAAACCCGCCAGAGACAAGAGCGGTTTTTACATTATATTTTTTCAATGTTTTTAATGTTGTTTCAACCCCTTGATTAATAATTAAATTTGAATGAACTACATCAAATGCTTGGGCATTTTCCCCAGATAATAATTTTACTCTTTGTTGTAATGAATCTTCAAAATCAATTGTTCCAGCCATTGCTTGCTCAGTTATTTTTGCTACTTCCTCTTTTAATCCTAGGTGTTCGGCAACATCGTTTAATGTTTCGTGGGCAATAACTGTTGAATCCATATCAGATATAAATATTTTTTTATTACGGTTTTTTATTTGTCCGATACCACAATCAACATAGTGTCTGATTTTATCAAGACAAAAAATATCACCAACATAATTAAACAAAATATCAAAAGCATTATTTGACAACCTAATTATTTGTATATTTGTGCCATTATTATCATTTATTAATTCTAGCGTGTTTTTAATTATATTATCTGTTATTGATACTTCGTTACTAAAATCATTTTGTGGATATACAATGGTAATAAAATGTGTATGTTTTGTCATTGTTAATAGCCTTTATACTAAAAAATTAATTACTGTCAAAAATAAACTTACGAAAATCGTAATTTAATAATTGACAATTATTTAAGCTTTCATTATATATATAATTCAATATACGATTTTTGTAAATAAAAAGGTTTTCAATATGACTACATTTATAAACGAACCGCACATAAAGCCAAATTGTGCTAATTTTTCTTCTGGGCCTTGTGCAAAATATCCTGATTGGGATATTAATGATTTAAATCTTGATTCATTGGGGCGTTCGCATCGTTCCAGTCTTGGTAAAGAACGATTAAATAGTGTTATTGAACAAACTCGTGAAATTTTAAATATTCCATCTGATTATAAAATTGGAATCGTACCTGCATCTGATACGGGTGCATTTGAAATGTCGTTATGGTCTGTATTGAATGACAGTGTAGGTGTTGATGTTTATGCTTGGGAAAGCTTTGGTTTGGGTTGGGTAAATGATATTGAAAATAATTTACAAATATCTGATGTAAATATTGTAAAATCACAATATGGTGATTTACCTAACTTAATTCACAATGAAAATCGTGATTTAGTTTTTACATATAATGGAACAACATCTGGTGTAAAAGTTGCCGATACAAATTGGATAAAAACTAATCGAACAGGATTAACAATTTGTGATGCAACTTCGGCAATATTTGTGGAAAATCTAGATTGGCAAAAGCTAGATATTACCACTTGGTCTTGGCAAAAAGCATTAGGGGGCGAAGGAGCCCACGGCATTATAATTTTAAGTCCAAGAGCGGTTGTAAGATTAGAGCAAGAAAATTGTAATAACCGACCACTGCCTAAAATATTTCGTATGACAAAAGGTAATAAATTAATAGATGAAATTTTTAAAGGTGCTACTATTAACACACCATCAATGATGTGTGTAGAAGATTTACTTGCCTGTTATAGATGGATTAAAAAAATTGGCGGGCGAAGCATATTACAGCAACGAAGCTATAAAAACCTAAAAGTTATTACTGACTGGGTTGAAAAAAATGATTGGGTTGAATTTTTATCATCTAACAAGGAAAATCGTTCCAGCACTTCTATGTGCTTAATTTTAAAAAATTCAGAATTAGCAAAACCATTGTGTAAATTATTAGAGCAAAAAAATGTTGCTTATGATATTGGCTCGCATCGTGATGCACCTGCGGGAATTCGTATTTGGGGTGGTCCGACAGTTGAATCTCGGGATGTTGAGATTTTAACTGATTGGATTAGCTGGGCTTATCATAATCTACAACAAAAATAATATTAATAATCAAGGAACATTAAAATGACACATCATATAGAAAAATTAATTGAAAATTTTGGTGGATTATCCGTAATGGCACAATTGTTAGGACATAAAAACCCAACAACTGTTCAAGGCTGGAAACAAAAAAAACGTATACCAGAATGGCGTATAAAAGAAGTTTTATCTGTTGCGAAAAAAAACAATATTACAATACCTAGTGAATTTAATCAATCTGGGGAAATAAAAGTATTAATATCTGATGATTTATCACCTCTAGCAACAGAAACATTTAATAAGTTAGGTATAAAGGTTGATGTAAAAGTTGGCTTAAGTCGTGATGAACTATTAAAAATAATCGGTAATTATGATGGCCTTGCAATTCGCTCGGCAACAAAAGTAGATGCGGATTTACTGGATAAAGCAACTCGCCTTAAAGTAATTGGTCGTGCGGGAATAGGTGTTGATAATGTAGATGTTAATCAAGCAACAAAAAAAGGAATTATTGTAATGAATACACCATTTGGTAATTCTATTACTACTGCGGAACATACTATTTCTATGATATTATCATTGGCACGATTAATACCACAGGCAAATCAATCAACACACGCTGGCAAGTGGGAAAAAAAACGCTTTGTCGGTATCGAAGTAACTAATAAAATATTAGGATTAATAGGTGTTGGTAATATTGGTTCTATTGTGGCAAATAGAGCTTTGGGTTTAAGTATGAAAGTAGTTGCTTATGATCCTTTTTTATCCGACGAAAGAGCAAAAAAAATTGGAGTACAACGTATTGAAAAACTAGATGAATTATTACAAATATCTGATTTTATTAGTGTTCATACACCACTTACCGATAGTACTAGAAATATTCTAAACGCTACTTCACTCGCAAAATGCAAAGACGGTGTTCGAATTATTAATTGTGCTAGGGGCGGTATTATTAATGAAGCTGATTTGCTAGATGCTTTAAATTCTGGAAAAGTTGCAGGCACCGGACTTGATGTGTTTGAAGTTGAACCAGCAACACAAAATATATTATTTGGACATGATAAAGTAATTATGACTCCTCACCTTGGGGCATCAACAAGCGAAGCACAAGAAAATGTTGCACTGCAAGTTGCTGAACAAATGGGTGATTATTTAGTTAATGGTAGTATCAGTAATGCTTTAAATATGCCTTCTATATCTGCCGAAGATATGCAAAAAGTATATCCTTATATGGAACTTGGAACACAGTTAGGAAAATTTGCAGGTCAAATAATAGGCGATTCAAATATTAAGGGTATATCAATAGAAATGGGTGGTGCGGTTGCAAATTTGGATTCTAAACCGATATCACAAACTATTTTATCAGGGTTATTTGGAGTTTTTTATGACACATTCAATGTTGTTAATGCTAGATTAATCGCAAAGGAATTAAATATTGATGTAGCTGTTACGCAATATCAAACCGATAGTGATTATAATACAGTAATTTATTTAAAAATATTATTATCAGATGGTAAAGAAATATCAGTTGGCGGTTCCTTGTTTGGTACTAATAATCCAAGGTTGATTAGTATTAATGGGGTAAGAGTAGAATCAGAGTTTTGTCCACATATGCTTTATGTTGTAAATCAAGATATACCAGGACACATAGGTAGAATCGGTTCTTTGTTAAGCGAAAAAGGTATGAATATAGGTTCCTTTGCATTAGGTCGTCTAACCGATAAACTCCAAGCAATCAGTATTTTGGAATTAGAACAATCTTTAACAAGCGATGTTATAAAAGAAGTGAACGATTTAGAAACTGTTGTTGAAGCTAGATTAATCTCAATGTAAAAATTAGTTTTAAATATTTTATTATTTTGGCGTTTTGATAAAGGTCTAAATGACGAATAAAAGAAATGTTTCTTTAAAATTTAAATTATCTTAATAATTAATAGATTGAATAATTATAACTTTAAAAAAGTTATTTCTTTGCACTGTCTTTAAAGTGCCACAATAATCTAGTTGCCGAACCGCCATATGGGTACCAAAACTTATTGTAAATATCTTGGCAATATTTGAAACTAGGGCGGTCATTTAAATTCATCACTAATTTTACACCGTCTTTTACACCTAAATCTTCAAATAGAAAAAAATCTTCTTTTTGTAATTGCATTAATGCATAACCTTTTGCCGACCAATCACCAACACCTTTGTATTTAATTAATGTATCATATATTATTTTGCTATCTTGATTTACCAACCATTGTAAATTTAGTTTGTTATTATTAATATCATTTGCAATATTTGTGATGGTGTTAATTTTTGCTTTACTTAAACCACATTTTCGTAAATCATTAAATGTAACATTTAACCAATGTGTTTCAGTTTCCCCTTGTATTGTATTTATAGCTCTTTCATATATTTTTTGTGCAACAGTACTAGACAACAATTGACCAGTAATGGTTTTTATCAAACCAGAAAACTTTTCGTTCTTTGGTGTGTGTTTTGGAAAACCATATAATTTATAAAAATGATTTAATTTATCACATTTGTTAATTAATTTATCGTAGTTCATAGTTTGATTATAACTAAAAATTAAAAATTTTATCAATATTTTTTTAAAATCATTATTATTGTTAAATAATTTGATTTAATGTAATATACTATAAAAAAATAACCGGAAATTATATATGCAAAACCTTAAATCATCAAAAATTAAATCTTTTAAAGGCATAGCAAAAATACCAGGGGACAAATCTATATCCCACCGTGCAATTATGCTTGGTAGTTTGGCATTAGGACAAACAAATATTACTGGATTATTGGAAGGCGAAGATGTTATGGCAACGGCTTGTGCATTTCGCAAAATGGGTGCAAAGACAACCAAAAATAATGATGGTTCTTGGACTTTAATCGGTACAGGTTTAGGTGGATTAAGACAACCTAATGATATAATTGATATGGGTAATTCTGGTACATCAACAAGGTTAATTATGGGTATTGTTGCAGGACATAATATTAAAGTAATAATGACAGGCGATGATAGTTTAAGATTGCGTCCAATGAATCGTGTTATTAGTCCAATTACACAAATGGGTGCACTTGTCGATTCTAATGATGGAAAATTACCCCTTATTGTTCAAGGGACAAACGAAATAATACCTATTAATTATGAATTACCTATTGCATCTGCTCAGGTAAAGTCGGCAGTTTTATTAGCTGGATTAACCAGCCGTGGTGATACTGTTGTTGTTGAACCTGAAGCAACTCGTGATCATACAGAAAATATGCTAAAACACTTTGGAGCTGAAATTGAAACTAAAATACAAGATGGTAAAAATGTTATTGTTTTAAAAGGCTCACCTATTTTAAAAGGTGCTGATATTATTGTTCCGTGCGACCCATCGTCTGCATCATTTATTGTTGCAACAGCTTGCATAGTCAAAAATTCAAAAGTTGAAATAAAAGATGTATGTATGAATCCTACACGAACAGGGTTTTTTACAACATTAATTGAAATGGGTGCAAATATTGTATTTAAAAATGAATGCATTAAAGGTGGAGAAAAAACAGCTGATATAATAGTTGAATATTCACCTTTAAAAGGTGTAGATGTGCCGGCTTGTCGTGTTCCATCAATGATTGATGAATACCCTATTTTGTCAATTGTTGCTAGTTTTGCCAGCGGTAAAACAAAAATGAATGGCGTTGAGGAACTAAGAGTAAAAGAATCAGATAGATTACAAGTTGTTGTTGATGGATTAAATGCAAATGGTGTTAAAACAGAACAAGGGCAAGATTGGTATGTTGTTCACGGTAATGAAAATGTACAAGGTGGAGCTGTGGTAAAAACACATCTTGATCACCGTATTGCAATGAGCTTTTTAATTATGGGACTTGCAAGTGAAAATCCAGTAATGATTGATGATGTTAATCCGATTAAAACTTCATTTCCATCATTTGTTGATTTAATGCAACAGTTGGGGGCTGAATTTTCAGATGGATAAAATTAATGACACTACTATCATTGCTATTGATGGTACGGCCGGTTCGGGTAAGGGCACATTAGCAAAAAAAATTGCATTACACTTTAATTATGCTCACCTTGATACAGGTAAATTATATCGTGGACTTGCCTATTTTGTTATAAAGACAAATATTGATACCAATAATGTGAATAAAATTATTTCATTAATTCCTAATTTAAACGATATGGATTTCAATAATCCCAAACTTATTTCAACAGCTGTTTCAAAAACAGCAAGCATTATAAGTACATTGCCACAAATAAGACAAAAATTATTAAAATATCAAAGCGATTTTCCCGCACTATCATTACAAAAAGGTTTCAAGGGCGTTGTCGTTGATGGCCGTGATATTGGTTCGGTAATTTTCCCAAATGCTGATATAAAGTTTTTTGTTGATGCTGATATAGAAACAAGAGCAAAACGAAGATATCAAGAATTGATTAATAAAGAAAATAATATTGATTATGAATCTGTGCTAAATGATATCATACAGCGTGATGATGCTGATAAAAACCGTAAAACAGCTCCTTTGGTAATTTGTGATGATGCGATTATTATTGATACAACAAACATAGATATTAAAACAATGATTGATAATGCCATTAATAAGATTAATGAGTTGTTATAATAAAAATATTAACATTAAATGTCATATGTGCTTAAATATTTTTATTTAACTAAATTGTATTGTTGGTGTTTTATCTTCTTGATTATTTAAACTATCATTAATTTTTTTTGCTATTTCCATATATATTTTTGATTGTGGGTTATCAGGTTTTGTTGCCACAATAGGTAATCCTGTATCTGATGTTTTACGAATATCAATATCAATAGGTATTTCCCCTAAAAAGCTAACCCCTAACTTTTTTGCTTCATTTTTTGCACCACCATTTGCAAATATATGACTTTCGTGACTGCAATTTGGACATACAAACATTGACATATTTTCTATTATTCCCAATATCGGAACATTTACTTTTTGAAACATAGCAATTCCTTTGCGTGCATCAATTAGTGCAATGTCTTGCGGTGTTGAAACTATTACGGCTCCACTAAGTGGAACACTTTGGGCTAATGTTAATTGTGCATCACCAGTTCCAGGTGGCATATCAACTATTAATACATCAAGTTCCCCCCATATTACATCGTTTAACATTTGTTTTATTGCACTCATTACCATAGGGCCTCGCCATACTATAGGTCTATCTTCTTCAACTAAAAACCCAATAGACATTGCCTTTAAGCCATAACCTTCTAGTGGTTGCAAAGCTTGCCTGTTTGATACATCTGGCTTGCCTTTGATGCCTAACATTCTTGGTTGACTGGGGCCGAATACATCAGCGTCCATTACTCCAATCTTTAAACCAAGTTTTTGCATTGCCACGGCTAGATTCGTCGTAGTTGTTGATTTTCCAACCCCACCCTTGCCTGATGCTACTGCAATAATATGTTTAACTTGTTTAACTCCTTTTGCCAATTTTGTCTTTTCAGCGGTAATAACAATAAATACATTTTTTACTTGTTTAATATCATTAATTAGGCTGTATGCAGAATTTTCAATATCTTTTCTTTTGTCAGGTGCCGTGTTTGGATTAATTTCAATAACCACCTGAACATTTTTATCTTTTATATGTATTTCTTTAACCATATCGTTTTCAACGATATTTTTTTGTGATATTGGATCAATTATGTTTTGTAATACATCTATGATGGTTGTCTTTTCTAGACTCATTTTTTAACCTTGCCATTGATAATTTATATATATTTAATATAATCATATTATATATTTTTGACAATAGATGAATTCTTTATTATAAAAGGTTTTATGATGGAACTAACAAAAAAACATACAGGCGATAAATTTTATGGTCGCCGTAAGGGTAAAGCCCTTAGCCCAGCAATGCAAGAACGATTTGATTCAACATTGCCTAAAACATCTATTGCCAAAGGTGACAATAAATTAAACAAAGATATTTTGTTTAAAGATAAATCTGAATTATGGTTGGAAATTGGCTTTGGTGGTGGCGAACACCTTTCTCAAATGGCACAACATAACCCCAATATTGGATTAATAGGTTGTGAACCATATATAAATGGAACGGCAAAATTAATTCGTGATATATCCTCATTGGAATTAAAAAATATTTTAATATATAATGATGATGCAAGGCATATAATGGATAGATTGGAAGGTGGCTCAATTTCTCGTGCCTTTGTATTATTTGGCGACCCTTGGCGAAAATATCGTCATCGCTATCGTCGATTTATTTCTCCTAATAATTTGGATAGGCTATCCCGAATTTTAAAATCTGGTGCGATTTTACGAATTGCTACCGATCACCCAATATATTTGCAATGGATAATGAAATGGGCAACCATTCACCCAGATTTTGATTGGCTTGATAACAATCCAAACGACTGGAGTGTTCGTAAACTAGATTGGTATGAAACTAGATACGAAAAAAAAGCAGTCCGCGAAGGTCGCAAGCCATACTATTTCACATTTAAAAGAAAATAATTTTTTATAGTATTGATATTATTCTTAAAAATAAAAATTTTACTTATTGTGGCTTTTGTCATACTATACATATATGATTGATGATAAAAAAGATGAATTTATAGAACAACCAAACGAAGCATTAGACGAATTAATCGGTCTTAATGAAGATGATGTTGTCCAAATTATTCAAGCACTAGAACAAGATGATTTTGCTAGCGTGCAAAAAATAGTATCCCCATTACAGCCAGTTGATGTTGCTGATTTGTATCAACAACTTAGTACCAATCAAAGAGAAAAACTACTAGATAGCTTGGGCGATAACTTAGACGGCAACATTATATCTCATCTTGATGACAGTATGCGTGATAGTGTCCTTGAAAATATGCGACCTAAACCGCTTGCTAATTTATTGAAAGGTCTAGAGTCAGATGATTCTATTTATTTAATAGAAGGTTTGGACGAAGAAAAACAAAAAGCAGTCCTAAGATACACGGGGCGAACTGATAGAGCTATGTACGAACAAGCATTGTCTTATGCCGATGAAACTGCGGCTCGAATAATGCGTCGTGAATTGGTTTCCGTACCTGATATTTGGACTGTTGGACATATTATAGATATGTTAAGGGACGAAACAGAACAATTACCAGAAAAATTTAACTCTGTTATTGTGCTTGGCAAGGGGTCAAAGCCACTGGGTGTTGTATTATTGTCAAAAATATTGGTTAGTTCACGTAAAACCACAGTAAAAAAATTATTAAATAATGAAACTTTATATCCCATACCCGCCGATATGCCTCAAGAAGATGTGGCGTATCTATTTAAACAATATGACTTAATTGAAGCCCCAGTTGTAAATGATGACGGTAAATTAATAGGTGTAATAACAATTGATGATGTAGTTGATATTATTGACGAAGAAGCCGAAGATGATTTATTAAAACTTGGTGGTGTAAGCGAAGACGACTTGTATCAAAATGTTATTTCTACAGCTAAATTAAGATTTCCATGGTTATTAATTAACCTTTTTACTGCTGTCTTAGCATCTATTGTAATTGGATTTTATGCGGAAGCATTGGAAAAAGTTGTTGCCCTAGCCATATTAATGCCAATTGTGGCAAGTATGGGGGGAAATTCTGGAACGCAAACCCTTACTGTTGCGGTTCGTGCTTTGGCAACTAATGACTTAACTTCTGCTAATGCTTTTCGTATTGTATTCAAAGAATCTTTAGTTGGTGGAATCAATGGTATATTGTTTGCGGTTATTATTGGTTTTGGTGTTTATTGGTGGTTTGGTGATCCATTACTTGGTTTGGTAATATCTATCGCAATGGTGATTAATTTGTTTGTCGCTGGTTTGGCTGGAATAATTGTACCTATTGTTTTGGAAAAATTAAATACCGACCCTGCCGTATCAAGTACAGTTGTTTTAACAACTATTACAGATGTGGTTGGATTTTTTGTTTTTCTAAGTGTAGCTAGCATAGCTATCATATAAATTTTATTATTAGTCAATTATTTAGGATTTTATTTTGTTGATTCTTAATCTAATTAAAATTAAACCTCCAATCTTTACACAGTAAAGCACTCTATACATATATAAATATTTATTGTATAGAGTAAGTATGTCAAAAAATAATATTAAAAAATTATGTGTTGGTGTAAAAACTGTTGAGCAATTGAAACAAATTCAACAACAAATTTTTGAAAAGCTGGGCTACGGTTGTGCTTATACTACTATGCGACCAACAAAAATAGATGTTCTGATTGAAAAAGGTTCATTATATTGGATTATAAAAGGTAAAATATCAGCGCGCCAAAAAATCTTGGGCTTTGAACAATATATTGATAGTGAAGATAAAAAACGAACACTTATAAAACTAGATAAAAATGTTATTGAAACAGAAAAACATTCACACCATGCATTTCAAGGCTGGCGATATCTAGTAGATAATGACATTCCAAAAGACATTGATAAAAGAAAATATGCAAATATTGATTCTGATAAACTAGAAAAATTAAGCGAATTAGGCATATTGTAGAATTTAATATAATTAATTCTATCAATGACCATAAATTTATATGACTAAATTTATACGACCTTGCCTTAACATTTAAGAACTAGGGGTCTTAGGTTTTATTATTAGAAAAACTATCGGCTGGGATAAAGAATCTGATGGCATATCGCTATCACAATTTCTTAGCTATTCTAAATTTTCAAAACCAACAGTTATTAAATCTTTAAAATCACTTGAAGCTAAAAAATTAATTAATATAACTAAACAAAAAGATGATAATGGTAGAAATTGTTTTAATTTATATCAAATAACGGGAGAAAATATAGGTGTAAAGGAGATTGCCCCTAGGGTAAAGGAGATTGCCCCTAGGGTAAAGGAGGTTTACACAGGGGGTAAAGGAGGTTTACAAGGGAGGGTAAAGGAGGTTTACACACATAAAGATACTAATACAAAAGATACTATTACAAAAGAAAAAGAAAATAAAAAGAAAAATGTAATTACGAAATAAGAAACTAAAAAGAAAAATCAAAAAGAAAAAAATCAAATCTTAAAATTAATATTCTTAATTTTTTGATTCTAATTTTAATAAAACGCAAGAATCTATATTAAATAAACAAGAATCTATGTCCAAATTATAGTTTAGATTCGTTGATTTTCATCAAATAATCTTATTATTACCTAACAAAAATCCTTTTTTATTGTTTTTTCTATTTATTCATCCCCTAAAAAACCGCAGAAAACCAACGCTTTATGAAAAAAGTGAAAAAAAAGTAATTTTTTCGGAAAAAAGGGCTTGCATATGTTCATCAAATAACCTATAAATCGTTTCACACAGCAAGCATAACTTCGGTTCTAAACTTCCCAAATGTTGTTAAAATTGTAAGTTGCTTGTTAGGTTGTTTAAAATGGTTAATATTTGGAAGAGATACTCGGACGGTAGGGAAAATACTGCTGTTCGCATGTATCAAAAACACGCAAACAGCGGGTTCAAAAAATATAGTTTTATACTATACAATTAAACTTGAGAGTTTGATTCTGGCTCAGAACGAACGCTGGCGGCAGGCTTAACACATGCAAGTCGAACGAGAAAGCACCTTCGGGTGTTAGTAGAGTGGCGAACGGGTTAGTAACGCGTGGGAACATACACAGCACTGTGGGATAACCATTGGAAACGATGGCTAATACCACATACGCCCTACGGGGGAAAGATTTATCGGTGCTGGATTGGCCCGCGTTAGATTAGTTTGTTGGTGAGGTAATGGCTCACCAAGACTACGATCTATAGCTGGTTTGAGAGGATGATCAGCAACACTGGAACTGAGACACGGTCCAGACTCCTACGGGAGGCAGCAGTGGGGAATATTGCACAATGGGGGAAACCCTGATGCAGCCATGCCGCGTGAGTGAAGAAGGCCTTAGGGTTGTAAAGCTCTTTCAGATGTGAGGATGATGACGATAACATCAAAAGAAGCTCCGGCTAACTTCGTGCCAGCAGCCGCGGTAATACGAAGGGAGCTAGCGTTGTTCGGAATTACTGGGCGTAAAGGGCGTGTAGGCGGACTATAAAGTTAGGGGTGAAATCCCGAGGCTCAACCTCGGAACTGCCCTTAATACTGATAGTCTAGAGTCTGTGAGAGGATAGTGGAATACCTAGTGTAGAGGTGAAATTCGTAGATATTAGGTGGAACACCAGTGGCGAAGGCGACTATCTGGCACAGAACTGACGCTGAGGCGCGAAAGCGTGGGGAGCAAACAGGATTAGATACCCTGGTAGTCCACGCCGTAAACGATGTATACTAGTTGTCGGGTCTTGATACTCGGTGACGCAGCTAACGCATTAAGTATACCGCCTGGGGAGTACGGTCGCAAGATTAAAACTCAAAGAAATTGACGGGGACCCGCACAAGCGGTGGAGCATGTGGTTTAATTCGAAGCAACGCGAAGAACCTTACCCACCTTTGACATACTAGTTTGGGATAGTGGAGACACTTTCTTTCAGTTCGGCTGGGCTAGATACAGGTGCTGCATGGCTGTCGTCAGCTCGTGTCGTGAGATGTTGGGTTAAGTCCCGCAACGAGCGCAACCTTTGTCTTTAGTTGCCATCATTTAGTTGGGCACTTTAAAGAGACTGCCGGTGATAAACCGGAGGAAGGCGGAGACGACGTCAAGTCATCATGGCCCTTATAGGTGGGGCCACACACGTGCTACAATGGCATCTACAGTGGGTCGCTACTCCGTAAGGAGATGCTAATCTCTAAAAGATGTCTCAGTTCGGATTGTTCTCTGCAACTCGAGAGCATGAAGTTGGAATCGCTAGTAATCGTGGATCAGAATGCCACGGTGAATACGTTCCCGGGTCTTGTACACACCGCCCGTCACACCATGGGAGTTGGTTTTACCTTAAGTCGGTGCGCTAACTTTATTGAAGCAGCCGCCCACGGTAAGATTGATGACTGGGGTGAAGTCGTAACAAGGTAGCCGTAGGTGAACCTGCGGCTGGATCACCTCCTTTCTAAGGATTTATTCGGTAGAGCATTTATGCCTCTGAATATCCAGAATTATAAAAAAGGTAGCTAAGCTACGCCCTGCCGTCTCGGTATCTCTTCTAAATTTTTGGTTTTCGGAGCTGTAAAGCTACTGATTACTTTTTGTATAAAGGGGGTATAGCTCAGTTGGGAGAGCGCTTGCTTTGCACGCAAGAGGTCGTCGGTTCGACTCCGTCTACCTCCACCATATTTGGAATTATTTTTAATAGATAATTTCAAAGGTTGTTTAACATTGTAAATAAGTAATAGCAATTGAACATAGTAGGTTTTTTCGTGTTTGTGTTTGTGTTACTACAAACATAAATGCTAATTTTTAAAAATCTGCGGGTTCTTTGCTGAGATGTGTGATTTTGTCGAGTTTGTATTTTTTAAATACATACTCAAAATATTAAAAATAACAATATAGTTTATAAACTATGTTGGTGATTTAAAAAGAGAAACCAAGTTTTATCTTATAGTTATCCATTATCATTTTTATTTATGGAAATTTATTTCTGTACATGATTAAAGTATGATAAGGGCATACGGTGGATGCCTTGGCGCATAGAGGCGATGAAAGACGTGATAGGCTGCGATAAGCTTCGGGGAGGTGCCAATAACCTTTGATCCGGAGATTTCTGAATGGGAAAACCCAAGACTTTTGTCTTACCTGCATCTGAATACATAGGGTGTGGGGGCTAACCCGGGGAACTGAAACATCTAAGTACCCGGAGGAAAGGAAATCAATAGAGACTCCGTTAGTAGTGGCGAGCGAACGCGGACCAGGCCAGTAATATAATGTAAGCAATAAGAACCTGTTGGGAAACAGGGCCGTAGAGGGTGAAAGCCCCGTATTGATACAGTTTACATTATATTCTTGAGTAGGGCGGAACACGTGAAATTTTGTCTGAATATGGGGCGACCATGCTCCAAGCCTAAGTACTCCTATGCGACCGATAGTGAACAAGTACCGTGAGGGAAAGGTGAAAAGCACCCCGATGAGGGGAGTGAAATAGACCCTGAAACCGTTTGCCTACAATTCAGTGGGAGCACTATATGTGTGACTGCGTACCTTTTGTATAATGGGTCAGTGACTTAGTCTTACTAGCAAGCTTAAACCGTTAGGTGTAGGCGTAGCGAAAGCGAGTCTTAATAGGGCGATTTAGTTAGTGGGATTATACCCGAAACCGAGCGATCTAGGTATGGGCAGGTTGAAGATGCAGTAACATGCATTGGAGGACCGAACCAGATAATGTTGAAAAATTACTGGATGACCTGTGCCTAGGGGTGAAAGGCCAATCAAGCTCGGAGATAGCTGGTTCTCCGCGAAAACTATTTAGGTAGTGCGTCGTGTGAATACCTTGGGGGGTAGAGCACTAGATGGGCTAGGGGGGCGCGAGCCTTACCAAACCTTACTAAACTCCGAATACCCAAGAGTAATGCACGGCAGACACACTATGGATGCTAAGGTTCATAGTGGAAAGGGAAACAGCCCTAATCACCAGCTAAGGTCCCTAAATTATCACTAAGTGGGAAAGGATGTGGGAAGGCCAATACAACCAGGAGGTTAGCTTAGAAGCAGCTATCCTTTAAAGAAAGCGTAATAGCTCACTGGTCTAAATAAGCCGTCCTGCGCCTAAGATGTACCGGGGCTCAAGTGATATACCGAAGCTGTGGGCTTGGATTTATCCAAGCGGTAGCGGAGCGTTCTGTAGGCCGATGAAGGCATACCTGTGAGGGGTGCTGGAGGTATCAGAAGTGAGAATGCTGACATGAGTAGCGATAAAGAGTGTGAGAGACACTCTCGCCGAAATCCCAAGGGTTCCTACGCAAGGTTAATCCGCGTAGGGTGAGTCGGCCCCTAAGTCGAGGACGAAAGTCGTAGACGATGGGAATCAGGTTAATATTCCTGAACCTGTTAGAAGTGACGGATGGTGTAAATTGTATACTCTTATTGGATTGAGTATGCCGTGAAGCTGTCCCAGGAAATAGCTCTAACATTAGACCGTACCCTAAACCAACACAGGTGGGAAGGTAGAGAATACCAAGGCGCTTGAGAGAACTGCGTTGAAGGAACTCGGCAAAATTCCTCCGTAACTTCGGGAGAAGGAGGCCCTATTTAAAGGCAACTTTTTATAGGGGGCACAGACTAGGGGGTGGCGACTGTTTACTAAAAACATAGGTCTCTGCGAAGTCGTAAGACGACGTATAGGGACTGACGCCTGCCCGGTGCTGGAAGGTTAAAAGGAGGTGTGCAAGCATCGAATTGAAGCCCCAGTAAACGGCGGCCGTAACTATAACGGTCCTAAGGTAGCGAAATTCCTTGTCGGGTAAGTTCCGACCTGCACGAATGGCGTAACGACTGCCCCACTGTCTCCAACGCAGACTCAGCGAAATTGAATTCCCCGTGAAGATGCGGGGTACCCGCGGTTAGACGGAAAGACCCCGTGCACCTTTACTACAGCTTCGCAGTGGTATTAGGAATTTTATGTGTAGGATAGGCTGGAGACTTTGAAGCCAATACGCCAGTATTGGTGGAGTCACCCTTGAAATACAGCCCTTAAAATTCTTGATATCTAACCACGAACCATTATCTGGTTCTGGGACCCTGCGTGGTGGGTAGTTTGACTGGGGCGGTCGCCTCCCAAAGAGTAACGGAGGCGCGCGATGGTAGGCTCAAGTTGGTCGGAAATCAACTGATGAGTGCAATGGCAAAAGCCTGCCTGACTGCGACACCGACAGGTGGAGCAGAGACGAAAGTCGGTCATAGTGATCCGGTGGTTCCGCATGGAAGGGCCATCGCTCAACGGATAAAAGGTACGCCGGGGATAACAGGCTGATACTTCCCAAGAGTCCACATCGACGGAAGTGTTTGGCACCTCGATGTCGGCTCATCTCATCCTGGGGCTGGAGAAGGTCCCAAGGGTATGGCTGTTCGCCATTTAAAGAGGTACGTGAGCTGGGTTTAGAACGTCGTGAGACAGTTCGGTCCCTATCTGCCGTGGGTGTTCGAGAATTGAGAGGATCTGTCCCTAGTACGAGAGGACCGGGATGGACATACCTCTGGTGGACCTGTTGTTACGCCAGTAGCATAGCAGGGTAGCTAAGTATGGAAGGGATAACCGCTGAAAGCATCTAAGCAGGAAGCCCCCCTCAAAACTAATTCTCGCCATTAGAACCGTGGAAGACTACCACGTTGATAGGCTGGATGTGTAAGTACAGCAATGTATTTAGCTTACCAGTACTAATGTTTGAATGAACTTTAATTATGTACAGTGATAAATTCCTGTAAGATAATTTAAGATAAGATTTAATTTCTCTGTTTATACAGATAAAATCAAATGTCCACAAAGAAAATAAGTTCAATTGCTATAATTTAGTCTATACATAGGCTGGTGACCATAGAGAAAGTCCAAGCACACGATCCCATCCCGAACTCGAACGTGAAAGCTTTCATCGCTGATGGTACTTTGTCTTAAGGCACGGGAGAGTAGGTCGTTGCCAGTCTTTGTATAGACTAAGTTTTAATTACTAATTTATAAGTTAATATACAAATCAAAAGCCCCTATATAATAATAGGGGCTTTTTTTTATACTATTTAATTTTTACTTTTTTTAGACAAACAACTAATTTAGATGTAAAACTAGACACAGATAAACTATTTTACTTGGTTTTTGAGTTCTTGTATGACTGATAAATTACTTTGTTTTAATAGAAAATTCATTTAATATAGATGATGGTTGTTTAAATGCATTAATACCGTAAAAATGTAATGTTATAGCAATTTCATTTGACCTATTCATTAAACGATGAATATCATTTCCATCAGGTGTCAATGTAGCAAAAACTCCTTTTTTATGTTTAACTGTTTTATAACATTGCACAGTATTATTATTGTTTAACTTTTTAAATCTTTCTTCAAATATTTTCCCTTGATAGACTCCAACAGTACACCAACATTTATGATTATGAATAGATGTTAATCCCCCTGGTTTCCAAACTAAGGCTTGTAAAGACTAATTATCACAATTATATATAATATGTTTTGTATATGGATTTTGTTGTTCATATTTAAGCTGTGGTTTATCTATTAAAGTTTTATCATTTAAGATACTAGGCAAATGATTTTTCATAATATCACCTACATTAGATGTGGATAATAAGTTGTCATAATTTGATAAATCTTGTGCCAAAGCTTTAATATTTGCATTCATTTTTATACCTACCTAATTATATTGTTATAATATTTTTTTTAATATTGCAACAATTTTACATTCTTTATTATGCTGAATTTATTTTTTTGTCATTGATAATATTAAGTTGAAAGTATATAGTACACCTTAAAAAAGAACTAACTTATAAATAAAAATAGGATAAATAATGAATTATATAGTTTTGTTAATAAAGAAAATAGACACAAATTTGATAGTTTAGTTAATATTAGGATTTATTATTTTTTGTATTTGGAAGTTATTTAAGGATAAAAACTTTAGTGAAAAAATATTACATCGTAATGTTCCAACTCTTTTAACATCACTCGGAGTATTTGGTACTTTTTTAGGGATTTATCAAGCATTACAATCTTTTGATATTAATAATATTGATTATAGTATAGGTCAAATGATTTCAGCAATGAAAGGAGCATTTTTAACATCTGTAATGGGTTTATTTGGTGCAATAACATATAAATTTATTGATGCATATAAAAATAGGAATGTAACTATTTCAAGCTCTATATCTGATAATATTGAAGGGGCTATTAATCGTGTAGTAGATTTGTTTAACGACGGCTTAATGGATAAAATGGGGGAAAATTTTAAAGAGTTAAATGAAGCGATAAAAGGTTTACATCAATGGTGTGATGATTATAAATCTCAGGTTGAAGACAATACAAAACTATTACAACAAACTGTACAAAATTATCAAGAGGTATTAGATAAGACAGATAGTGTATTTGATAAAGTTCAAAATTCTGTTGAAAATATATCTGAAAGTACAGCAAAGATGATAACATCTTCTGAATCTTTACAAAACCTTGCAAGTTCAATTGATGAATCTATGGGTAATATTGATACTCATTTAGAGAGCTTACAGAAATTAGATATAGAAACTATTAATCAAAATATTGACAATTTATTTGATAATATCAATAATTCATCAAATATGGTAGAACAACAAACAGAAAATATAGAACAAATCACAAGCAATATTGAATCGTTGTCTTCTAATCTAGATAAAAATATGAATTCATTAAATGAAAATATTAACAATATAAAACAATCAACTGAAGACTTGAAACAAGCTATGAATTGGGCGTCATCATTATCAGGAATTAATATTGGCGATCAACTAGATAATGCATTAACAAAAATCAATGATACATCACAAAATTTACAAGATTTCCCTAGTAGATTAGAAATGGCAACAACCAAATCAATTGATGAAATTGGTAAAATGTCACAACAAAATCTAGACGAATTTAGTCGTAAGTTGGCTAGTATATCTGATCAATTTGCTAATGATTATCAGCCTCTTACTGAAAAATTAAGACTAGTTATGGAAATAGCAAATCAATCACAAAATAAATAGGTGAATATTATGGATGGGTTTCGCCACGACAAAGAAGAACATTGGATGTCTGTATCTGATCTAATGGCAGTTTTGATGATGGTTTTTTTACTAATTACTGTTTTAAAAATTAAATTAGTTTCTGAGGAACAAGCAGAAGATATCAATTTAAGGAATTATGAACAAATAAAAAAAGAATTATCGAAGTTTATATATCAAGAAAATAAATTGTATAATGATTTAGAAAAAGAATTTGTTAATGATTTTGAAAAATGGAATGCCACATTAAACCGTGATGATTTAAGCATATCATTTAATAATGAAAAAATAATGTTTAGAAAATCAAGTTATGTTTTAAAAAATGAATATCAAGACATACTACAAGATTTTTTCCCAAGGTATGTAAAAATCTTGAAAAAAAACAAAACTATTATTCAAGAAGTTCGAATAGAAGGACATACTTCCAGTGAATGGAAAGGGACTTTGTCTTATAAAGAAGCGTATTTTGAAAATATGGGACTTTCACAAAACCGAGCTAGATCAGTTTTAGAATACTCTATGAAATTACCTAATATTGAAAAAAATTGGCAATGGTTAAAATCAAATATTACCGCAAATGGATTATCTTCTAGTAAATTAAAAATGCGAACTATTTTAGATGAACAAGCAGAAGATTCTATAAGGTCTAGAAGAGTTGAATTTAAAGTTTTAACAAAAACAAAACAACTCGTTAATAAAATAAAAAAGATATCACAACAAAAAAAAGGTAAATAAGTGTTTGAATATTTAGACAAAGTATTGGAAAAAATGGGAATAGAAACATTATCTGATATACCCATATTAGAACCTATCCCTGATGAGGGAAAAGAGTTATCACAAGATGAAATATTACAATATTTAAAATATCACCCAGACAGTGGTGCTTTAAATATTGAAACAATGAATGAATTACCAGTTTTATATATTAAAAATCGTGGTGTCATCAAAAATATGTGGTCTGGATTTGGAACACATAAATTTCATATATTATGGTGCTCTACTTTAAGCGGTATGTTTGAAAACGACAAGGGTAATAGGTATGTTGTTGTGCCAGCAAAAAATAAAATTTTACAACATATATTTGAATATGAAGAGAAACTTCAAGAATTATTAGTCTGTAAAAACTGTTTAGCGGTTTTGAATAACAAATGGGATATTAATAAAACAGTAAATACATTTAAATTAAATGAAATAATTGGACAATATAAATCACAATACGAACAATTACCAGCTAGTGAATATTTAGTTCCAAGAAAAGGTGGTTACCCATCTAATTGGAATAAAGTTAGTAAGCAATACAGAGAGTCACAAAATTGGAAATGTGAAGAGTGTTTTATTAATTGTTCTAATGATACAGATTTGCTAGACACTCATCATATAGATAGTAATGGACATAATGTTAGTTATAATAATTTAAAAGCATTTTGTAAATTATGCCATTCTCAGCAATATGGACATAATCACTATAAAGCAAAAATAACAATTAATCAGAGAGACAGAATTTTAAAACTGCGACAAAATAAATATAAGTGAGTAAAATAAATATTAAATACTATTTATTTATTCTTTTTCATTTCTTCGTCAATTATTTCCTTTGGGAATTGGCTCATAAAACAACAGCAATTTTTTGTGCCAATCATTGTACGAGGCCCAAATGGGTGAGCAATATGTTTATATGGTTCGTGATGATGTCCGTGATTGTTATTTGAATGGTCGTGTGAATGGCTATGTACGTGATTTTGATGATGCGACCCATCGCCTATTATATTACCATTGTTATCTATGTGATTGCCATTTTCATCGTGTAAATGTCCATACCCTTCGTTTGTTTCATCAAGACTATTAGGGTTATACTCAGCGTGATGATGGTGTGAGTGAACTTCGCCTTTTGCAAGTCGTTCTTGGAAATCTTCCATAAGTCCTTTTGCTTTTTTAATACCAGTTCGTACTTGTTCAATTCGTTCTATAAAAGTATCAATTACTTTTTCGTGGTCTTTTAAATAATGGGATTGGATAATTTCCACATCTGGATATTTGTTTTGAACTTCATTAATATAGTTTGTTATGCGTTTAATTAATCGTCCAGTAAACAAGATATAAGGAGCAACAACAATTCTTTTAAAACCTAGTTTTATTAACATTTCCAAGCCTATTCCAATTGATGGATATGTAACTCCACTATATACAGTATCAGCCCAGCCAAAACCCAGCTGTTCATTTAAAAGACGAGTAATTTTGCAAACATCAGAATTTGCATTTGCATCTGATGTACCACGTCCAACAACAACTAACATAGTATCTGTTAAATCATCACCTTGTTTTGCATTCAATGCTTCTAGGGTTCTTGCTTTCAGTGCGGATAACATTTTGTCATCCACGGCTAATTCATTACCATAATGAATTTTTAATCCACTTATTTTATCTGCATATGTAGTTAATACAGATGGAATATCATTTTTAGCATGAGTTGCGGCAAGTAACATTCCTGGTATAGCAAATATTTCTTTTACGCCTTGGTTTACGAGACTATCTAGTCCCATATGAATATTAGGAGCTGAATATTCCAAAAATCCATATTCAACAGGTATGTCGTAGCATTTTTTTAACGCAGTCGCGATTAAACTGAACTCTTTTTCTGCATCTTTATCACGGCTACCGTGCCCACAAATCATTATACCTTGTTTTATCATTTTATGTTCCCTGTAGTTATTTTTTATCAATTTTTTTGAATATAATATATTAGCATATTATAAAAATAAAGTGCAAAATGTGTTAACAATCTAGCCCAATAAGAATAAATGTTGTTTATTGTTCAAATAAATTAAAGCTCTGTAAAAACAAGGCTTTAATATTAAGCTATTATTTTTTTGTAATATATTCTTCCATTGGTATACAAGAACAATATAAGTTACGATCGCCGTAAACATTATCAATACGACCAACAGTTGGCCATATTTTATTGTTTATCAATCCTTTAACTGGATAGATTGCTTTTTCACGACTATACGAATGTTTCCAATCACCAATTAATGCTTCTTCTGCTGTATGTGGAGCATTTTTTAATACATTGTCTTCTTTATCAGCAGTACCATCAATTACTTCATCGATTTCTTTGGCAATTTCAATCATTGCTTCTATAAATCGGTCAAGTTCTTGTAAGTTTTCAGATTCGGTTGGTTCAATCATTAATGTTCCTGGAACAGGGAACGACATTGTTGGTGCGTGGAAGCCATAATCCATCAATCTTTTTGAAATATCTTCATTTGATATGCTAGATTTTTCTTCTAGTGGACGAATATCAATAATACATTCGTGGGCAATGTAACCATTTTTACCTTTGTATAATACATTGTAATAAGGCTCTAATTTCTTGGCTATGTAGTTTGCCGAGCATATAGCTTGTTCAGTTGAATGTTTTAATCCTTCTGATCCAAGCATTGCTATATAAGCATATGTAATTGTTAAAACACTAGCAGAACCCCAAGGTGCTGATGTTACAGCACCTTCTGTGCCACGACCATTGTCAACTAATCTATGACCTGGTAAGAAATCAGCTAGGTGGGCTTTTACCCCAACTGGACCTATGCCTGGACCTCCGCCACCGTGTGGAATAGCAAATGTTTTGTGTAAGTTTAGATGACTTACATCTCCGCCATAATGCCCTGGGAAAGTAAGTCCAACTTGTGCATTCATATTTGCACCGTCAATATAAACTTGACCGCCAACATTATGAACTATTTCACATACTTTACGAACTTCTTGTTCAAATACACCGTGTGTAGATGGATATGTAATCATAATTGTCGATACTGTATTTGAATATTCATTACATTTTGCTTGTAAATCATTAATGTCAATGTTTCCATAATCATCACAGGCAATGGCAACCACTTTCATACCAACCATTTGAGCTGATGCTGGGTTTGTACCGTGAGCAGATATAGGAATTAAACATATATCACGATTGGATTCACCGCGAGATTCTTGATATTTTTTTATTGCGATTAAACCTGCATATTCACCTTGTGAACCAGCATTAGGTTGCAAGCTGATTGCATCATAACCAGTTATTTCACACAACCATTCTTCCAAAGCCTCAATCATTGTTCGATAACCTTCGGTTTGTGATATTGGTGCAAATGGGTGAATTGATGAAAAACCAGGTAATGTTACAGGTTTCATTTCAGTTGCTGAATTTAATTTCATTGTACAAGACCCTAGCGGAATCATAGATCTGTCTAGGGCAATATCTTTGTTCACTAGTTTTCTAGCATATCTCATTAATTGAGTTTCAGAATGATTTTCGTTAAACACAGGGTGTGTCATAAATTCAGTTGTTCGTGTCATATCATTTGCAATTGAATCAGGTGCTGAATTTACTAATTCTTCTACATTTACTTGTTTTGCACCAAATGCAATTAATAATTTTTCCACATCTTGCGGGTTAGTGGTTTCATCAAATGATATTGATACTATTGAACTATCAACACGACGAATATTATATCCAGCATCTAGGGCTTTTTGTCGTAATGTTTTACTTCTTCCTTCAAGGCTGATTGCTATTGTGTCAAAGAATGAATCGCTTAGTACATTATGCCCTAAGTCATTTAATCCTTTTGCTAATGCTTTTGCAAGAGCATTAGTACGACGAGCAATTTTCTTTAATCCTTCTGAACCGTGATAAACACCATAAAAGTTTGCCATAATTGCAAGTAATACTTGGGCTGTACAAATATTAGAAGTTGCTTTTTCACGGCGAATATGTTGTTCACGAGTTTGCATTGCCATACGGTAAGCAGGGTTTCCGTGTTTATCAACACTAACACCAATAATACGACCTGGTATTGCTCGTTGTAATTTTTTTGAAGTTGCAAAGAAACCAGCGTGGGGACCACCAAATCCAAACGGTACACCAAACCTTTGAGCACAACCAACTGCTATGTCAAATTTCATATCACCAGGTGTTTTCATAATTGTTAACGCTAATAAATCAGTTGCTACAACCGATAATGCACCTTGTTCGTGTAATTTTTCAACTAGTGAGCTGTAATCTACATTTTGTCCAAGCGTACGAGGATATTGGAATAATGCACCCATTAAATTATCTGGCAATTCTTTATCTTCATCACCTAATAATATTTCAACATTAAAGTGTTTGGCACGGTTAACAACAACATCAATTGTTTGTGGATGGCAATGTATTGAAACAAAGAAACGATCTATTTTTTTATTTTTAGCACTTCTTGCACATAAGCTCATTGCTTCGGCTGCTGCTGTACCTTCGTCTAATAATGATGCATTTGCAATATCTAGACCGGTTAAATCAGCTACCATAGTTTGGAAATTAGCAATTGCTTCTAATCTACCTTGTGAAATCTCAGCTTGATATGGTGTATATGCTGTATACCAACCAGGGTTTTCTAGAACATTACGAATTATTACTTGTGGTGTTAAATTACCATAATAACCTTGACCAATGAAGGTTTTCACTAATTTATTTTTAAGGCTTAATTCACGCATATGGTTTAGTAAGCTTTCTTCACTCATAGCAGGTTTTAAATCCATTGCACGATCTTCTAGAATATCGTTTGGCACAATTGTTTTTGTCATTTCTTCAAAAGAATTAAAACCAATTTCTTTTAACATTTCAATTTGTTGATGAGGACGGGGGCCAATGTGTCGTTTAACAAAATCATTATTTGTTGTTAGCTCACTCAGATTATATTTATTTGTCATAATTTATTAACCTTATGTATTTAATTAAATTTTTAATTATTCAATTTATTATAGATTTAGATCTTTAAAGAATTGCTTTATATGCTTCTTCGTTTAATGTGCTATTTAGCTCAGATTCATTAGATATTTTCATTTTGAAAATCCAAGCACTGCCTTCGGCATCTTCGTTAACTAATGCTGAGTTAGATTCTAATTCTTCATTTACTTCAATAATTTCACCGCTTAAAGGAGCATAAATATCAGATGCTGCTTTTACAGATTCAATAACACAGGCATTGTCACCAGCACTAAAATTATCGCCGATTTCAGGTAATTCAACAAACACTACATCACCAATTTGTTCTTGTGCATAATTTGTAATTCCAATAGTTGCAATATCGCCCTCTAGTTCAATCCATTCGTGCTCTTTTGTATATTTTTTTGTCATTGTTTATTTTCCTTTTTATTGTTTTTATCTTACATATGTTTTTTTGTTAAATGGCATTTTACATACTTTTGCAATGATTTCTTTGTTGCGAACTTTTAATATAACTTCCGTATTAACTGCTGAAAATTCTGTGTTAATGTACGCCATTGCAATTGGACGATTTACAGTTGGTCCAAATCCTCCAGATGTAATTACACCAACTTTTTTATCACCAACAAAAATTTCAGTACCTGCACGACAAGGCATTTTACCTTCTATATCAAGACCTACTCTTTTTTTATTAGTACCAGATTCAATTTGTTTTAAAATTATTTCACTACCTGAAAATCCACCTTCTGTACGGCGACGCTTGCCAATTGACCATAACAAACCTGCTTCAACAGGCGATATTGTTTCGTCAAGGTCATTACCATAAAGACATAATCCTGCTTCTAGGCGAAGGCTATCTCTTGCACCAAGGCCAATTGGTTCAACCTCTTCCATCTCTAGTAATTTTTTAGTGAATTTTATTGCAATATTTTCAGGAATTGAAATTTCGTAACCATCTTCGCCTGTGTAACCAGAACGAGAAATAAGTAATTCGTGTTTGTTATATGAAAAGCACTTAAATGTCATAAATTTCATATTTTCTACACCAGGAACAATTTGAGCTAAGCAATCAACAGCTTTTGGCCCTTGTAATGCGATTTGTGCACGGTCTTCTAATCTTAGGATTTTTACACTACTTAATTTTTCTTCCATTAATGCATAATCTGCATCTTTACAACCAGCATTTACAACCATATATAAACGGTCATTATATTGTTCTTCGGCTGGCTTTGTTACGATTAAATCATCTAACACTCCACCATTTTCATTTAATAATTGGCTGTATTGTTGTTTTCCTAAGGCTAAACCTTGAATCTCTGCTGGTAGTAATGTTTCAAGCTCGCTTGCAACTTTTGATTGGTTTTCACTTATTAACCAAGCTTGCCCCATATGACTTACATCAAAAAGCCCAGCTTTTTGTCTGGTGTGATTGTGTTCTTTGATTACACCCAATGAATATTGCACAGGCATACTATAACCTGTGAATTCAACCATTTTTGCACCTAATTCTAGGTGTAATTCATAAAGCGGTGTTTTTTTAAGCTCAGACATCTTATTTATTCCTTTCATTACAGACTCTTATTTATGCATATGCATATTCCCGTCTGTCTAGAAGCCTGAGAGCGTTGATCTTAAAAAATATCATTAAAATATTTTTAAGAATTACCTCCTTCGGCGAGGAATAAACCTCTTTTCAGATGTCCTTCAAAATATGGTCTCTGTTACCTGAGAGTTTCCCGGGGGTTGCTCCTTCGGTGGTATATTAAATTATTAATTTAATTATACTCTCTCCCACATTTGTCATTAGGATGAGATATATAATATATTATATTTTGTACTTAATCAATACAAAATCAACATAAAATAGCTGTTAAATATTTGTTGGATTTGAATTATTACTTGCTTTTTTATTCATTTGTCTCTTTAATTCTTTACGACATTTTCCTTGTTCCATTGCCTCAAAAGAAAAGTGTTTTTCACCACGAATTTTTGCCAATTCAATTTGTTTTTGGCGTTCGCGCATTCTGGATTTAAAGTTTTTGTCGGTTTTATCAATGCAGTGATGACAAGACACACCCAATTCAAAGTTATCTTTTTTCATATCTTCTGGTTTAATTGGTAATCGGCAGGCGTGACATTCTGTGTGCTTGCCTTTTTCTAGTCTGTGTGTAACAGCGACACGGTCATCAAATACGAAACAATCACCATTCCACATACTTTCTTTTTCTGGAACATTTTCTAAGTATTTTAAAATACCACCTTTTAAGTGATATACTGTTTCAAACCCTTCGTTTAACATAAATGATGATGCTTTTTCACAGCGAATTCCGCCGGTGCAAAACATAGCGACTTTTTTATCTTTTTTAGGGTCAAGATTTTTACGAACAAAATCTTTGAATTCACGGAATGAAGTTGTATTTGGATTTAATGCTCCCTCAAAAGAACCAATATTATATTCATAGTCATTGCGAGTATCAATATTTATTACTTCTGGATCGGAAATAATTTCATTCCAATTTTCTGGTGTAATATAAGATCCAACTGTTTTTGCTGGATTTACATTATCATCACCAAGTGTTACAATTTCTTTTTTCAGGCGGACTTTCATTCTTTGAAAAGGTTGTATATCAGTCCAAGATTCTTTGTGGTCAATATCAGCAAACCTTATATCAGATTTTAAAAATTTGTGAAATTTAGTAATATCTTCTTGTGCCCCTGCAACTGTTCCATTAATACCTTCATTAGCTATTAAAATAGTACCGTATATTTTGTGATTCAAACAAAATTGCTTCAATGATTTTTGTAGTGTTTCTAGGTTGTCAAGGCTTACGAACTTATACAGTGCGGTTACCAAGTATTTAGGCATGTTTGTTTTCAAGACAAATCTCCTTATATTTTTAGTTAAAATATGTTTATAGATAATTATCTATTTAGTTTAAAAACAATAAAAAGTCAATAATTTAAAGAAATTATAAAAAAATACTTGCATTATTATATAAAAATAGTATATTGCAAATATCTTGTGCGGGCGTAGCTCAGTGGTAGAGCACTTCGTTGCCAACGAAGATGTCGTGAGTTCGAATCTCATCGCCCGCTCCATTTATAAATTACAACTATCAATTAGACTATATAATATATAGGCGCAGAAGATATGTGCTTAGGCGTATTCCTAACTGGTGTAGTACTGTAAAACAAATAAGAAACAATACTAACCGCATTACTATTAGTATTATAGAATTAAATATTTTTATGTTCTTATTGTTGCGTATTTTTATGTAAGTTTTCTTTAGGGGATTAAAAAGTATGAAATAGAATAATATCCCTATTGATAAGATTTGGTACATAGATAGTAATGCACCTGCTGTTGTTGCAAGTTTAACTTTTTCATCAGGGGCTAGTTTAACTCCTTGACCTTGTATTATCCCTAAAACAGACTGAGCTATTGCATTGCCTTGTTGAGCAGATTTTGTATACCAATAAACTGCTTGTTTATAATCCTGTTCAACTCCTTGACCAAGATAATAAGCTGACCCTAAAGCACACTGAGCATATGCATACCCTTGTTGAGCAGATTTTGTAAGCCAATAAATTGCCTGTTTATAATCCTGTTTAACTCCTTGACCTTGTCTATAAGCTATCCCTAGCTATTATCCCTAAAACAGACTGAGCACCGGCATTACCTTGTTTGGCAGATTTTGTATACCAATAAATTGCTTGTTTATAATCCTGTTCAACTCCTTGACCATGATAATAAGCTGACCCTAAAGCACACTGAGCATATGCATACCCTTGTTGAGCAGATTTTGTAAGCCAATAAATTGCCTGTTTATAATTCTGTTTAACTCCTTGACCTTTTGCATAAAGTACGCCTAAATTGTATTGAGCACTGGCATTACCTTGTTCGGCAGATTTTCCCCACCAATAAACTGCCTGTTTATAATCCTGTTTAACTCCTTTACCAAGATAATAAGCTATCCCTAAATTGTATTGAGCACTGGCATTACCTTGTTGAGCAGCTTTTGTATACCATTTAATTGCTGTATTAATATTTTTTTTAACTCCTAGACCTTTTTCATAAGCTAACCCTAAATTATTTTGAGCTTTTGCATACCCTTGTTGAGCAGCTTTTGTATACCATTTAATTGCTGTATTAATATTTTTTTTAACTCCTAGACCTTTTTCATAAGCTAACCCTAAATTATTTTGAGCTTTTGCATTACCTTGTTTGGCAGATTTTGTATACCAATAAACTGCCTGTTTATAATCCTGTTCAACTCCTTCACCTTTATCATAAATTACCCCTAAATTATATTGAGCAACGGCATTATTACCTTGTTTGGCAGATTTATCTCGTGCATCTGCAGGTGTTAATACTAAAAATAAAGAAACTAATGTAATTAGTATCCCTTTATAATGCTTTATGTTCATTTTATTTCTCCTTATATAATACTTTACTAGAGGTAATCTTAATATTTTTAATCTATGATTTCTTTTTGGTTTACGCCCCATATATGGCGTTTGTCAATGTAACCTTCAACATCAACATTTAAAACTTGTACATAGCACCATTTTAAATCACAACTATCAATTTTTACAATTATTCGCTCACCTAATTTTGCCTTCAAGCCCAATGGTTTACTTGTTTTATATAATGATGTTTTATTGTCAATTAATCCCAAGCGACGCGATGATAATAATGCTTTGTGAATCCAGCCTTGCTCATCTTGCCAATCTTGTATTTTTCGCCAATCTTGATATTCATCAATTATTTGTAAGGGCATTTTTTCATTAAATGTAAACTTAATAGGGTACCTTCGCCCAGGCCCAGTTCTTATATTTGTAGGTTTTGATTTTGTGGATACAAATCTAGGTATCGGTAATGATGTTACATTGCCGATAGATTTGTTTATACTAGATGCTTTAATCGTTAAAGGATTAATAATGTGGAGTATAAGAATTAATGATAATAATTTGAAATATTTTGTTGCAATCATAAATATATTTTCCCATAATACTTAGTAAGTTATTTAGAATTATAGCATACACAAGGAGGTTATTTTGTCAATACAACAACTACTAGAAAACCGTGTTTCAACAGTACAAACTAAAATGACAGGTGGGAAAGTAAGTGACGAACATATTCAACAAGCCTTACTGACTACGACTGCTATCCCAATTCACGGTAAAAATAATCCATTACATTTTGTTGTATTTAATTATGAAAATCGTATAAAAGCATTAGATATATTATACAAACCAAAAGCTGAAAATCTTGAACGAGAACAATTTGATGATGTTTGGAATGGGTTAGGCACAGTCATTTTTGGCTTCGTTAAAAAAGATATATCTGAAAAAATTCCTAATTACGAATCTGAATATTCAGGTTCTGCGGCAATGTATGCGATGCAACTATCATTTATTAATAATGATTATTGTATAAAATGGAATAGTATTTTTGATGATAAGCCAAATTCAGATTCAATATTTATTGATTTAGGCTTGTCTAAGAATAAATATAAATCATTAGGTATGTTAATAGTTGGTACAGGTTTATCTGAACCAAAAGCAAGGCTTGATTATAATCAATATACAAAATTCATATAAATCAGTTTTTTCATATCTTATCCAAAACTGTATGGGTCAACATCAATAGTTATTCTTGTTGAATATGATTTGTTAACTGTTCCTAACCATTGTTTTATTATTGGTGAAAAATTTATATTTTTTTCAACGTTTATTAAAATTCTCCTGCGGTGTTTTCCACGTAAAAATGCCATTTGTGGTTCGGTTGGTCCAAGAATTTTCATTCCTTTTATATTTGGTGCATTTATTACAATTTGTTTTGCTGTATTTTGTGCTTTTTGCATATCAAAATCAGATATTATTATGCCAATCAACCTATTAATAGGGGGTTGCTTATATAAATTGCGATATCTTAATTCAGTATTTAAAAAGTCATCTCTGTTATCTTGGACTAATGCTTGTATTACCTCGTGATTTGGGTTTGCTGTTTGTATAAATGCTTTGCCTTTTGATTCACCTCGCCCAACACGACCTGATACTTGATGGATTGTTTGAAATGTTCGTTCTCCAGCTCGTAAGTCATCACCACCCAATGCCATATCGCCGTCAATAATGCCCACTAAATTAAGACTTTTAAAATCATAGCCTTTTGCAATTACTTGTGTACCGATTACAATATCAATTTTATTATTATTCATATCATTGACAAATTGTTGTGATAATTTTGTTGTGTTAAGGTTTTGACTGGTTGCAGTAAAAACTTTTGCATCAGGGTATCTGTTTATAATTTCTTCAAATATTCGTTCTACACCAGAACCACAAGTTTTCATTTCACTTTCACCACATTCTGGGCAAGTGTTATCTTGTTTAATAGAGTATCCACAGTGATGACAGTCAAGACTTTGTGTGCGTTTATGTTCTACCAACCAAGAGCGACAATTATTGCACTGATGCCTAAACCCACACTTATTACAAAGTGTTAATGGTGCATAACCTTTGCGATTTAAGAATAATAAAACTTGTTGATTACAATTTAATGTTTCATCAATATGTTGATGTAATGTTTCTGATATAAATTTTTGTGGTTCAAGTTTTTCTTTTGTTATGTCTATGGTTTGAATATCAGGTAAAGTTGCATTACCATAGCGATTAGTTAAAGATATGCGAGTATATTTTTTATCATTAACATTTGCCCAAGATTCCAATGATGGTGTAGCTGATGCTAGTATTATAGAACATTTGTTAATTGATGCCCTGTATATTGCAATATCACGAGCATTATAATAAACAGTTTCTTCTTGTTTGTATGAATTGTCGTGTTCTTCATCTATTACTATTAAAGCTAAATTGTTAAATGGTAAAAACAATGCAGATCTAGCCCCAACAACAACATTAATAGTATTGTTTATTAATCCATTATATATTTGTTGTTTTGTGTGTTGTGTTATTTCACTATGCCACAAACAAGGTTTAACCCCAAATCTTTTTTCAAATCGTTCTGACCATTGACTGGATAGGGCAATTTCTGGCAACAGAACTAATATTTGTTTCTTTGCATCATTTTTTATTATATCTGCAATTAATTCAAAATAAACTTCTGTTTTACCAGAACCGGTTATACCGTCCAGCAACATGGGACTGTATTTACCTAGCTTGCACTTTATTTTTTCTAGAGCTTGCGATTGACTATCGTTTAGTTGAATTTTTATATTATTAGGATTAATTGGGTTTGGTTTAAATATTTTTTTAATCAGTTTTTTGTTTATTGTTTTTTTGTCTAGCATTCCTTTTATTACAGATGTAGAAGCATATTTTTTTATTTCTGATTGAGTCAGTGATTTGTGTTGTTTTAATTTATCTATGACTGCTTTTCTAGCACTAGTTATTTTTTGATTATTTAAATCATTGATACTATATTCTTCGTCCATTTGTTGGTTTAGTAATATCTTGTTATTTGGTAATATCATTTTTAATACCAAACCTAAACATGTTAAATTATACCCGCTTATAAATTTAACAATTTTAATTAAATCATTATTTAGTGGCGGTGTATCAAGTTTTTCAGTTATGTACTTTATTTTATCTATTGCGATTGTTTTATTATCAGTTTTTTCCCAAACGATTCCTATTTCTGTACGGGGGCCTAATGGAACCTTTACAAACGAACCTATTGCTAGAGGTGTATCATTTTGATAGGCATATGAACCGCTTGATGTGGGAATTGGTAATAAAACATATATGATATTCATAACAGTATTTATAACATATTATAATTCTAATTAATAATTGAAATTATGATTTTTTTATTGAAATGTTTACACACTATTATTGATAATATTTTTTATATTATATTAAAAAATATTTCATTATCTATAAAACAAGGGCAAACCATAGGCACTGTAGGAGAATTTGGTTCGGGTAAATCAACTATTGGAAAAGCAATTTTGTAGTTATTAGAAAAAGAAAATGTATTATAAAAATAATAATAAAAAATTTAAATCATAAATTATAGTTTATTTTTATCTTTAAATGTGTTAGAAATGTTGTAATTATATTCCTTTTGTCAGTTTTGACAAGGGAAGATAACGACATTTAATTTAAATATTTAAATATTGGGAACACATAGTAGGAATAAATGACTTTAAATAGTGAATTAAGACAAATATCGAAACGATATGCAACCGCATTATTTAAATTATCCGTTGATAATAGTAGTCTTGATAATGTTGTTCAAGATGTGACTTCTTTACAAAAAGTATTAAACAATAACGATGAACTTTATCGTATTATTAAATCTCCGGCTTTAAAAATTAATGAAGCAGATGCAATTTTAAGTGAAATTTTAATAAAATTAAAATCTTTTGATGAAATAAAAGGTCTTGTTAAGACTCTTTGTCAAAACCGACGTCAATTTGCCCTTAGTAATGTTCTTGAGCAGTTTATGGTGTTGGTCGATGATTATAATGGGATTGTAAATACTGAAGTTATTTCAGCTAATGCGCTAAGTTCTAAGCAAACAAAGCAAGTAGAAAAAGCCGTTGCTGAGGCTGTGGGTGGCGATATTCGTGTATCGTATGTCGTAAAGCCTGCTATTATTGGGGGTTTGATTGTAAAAATCGGTTCTAAAATGCTTGATTCTTGCATTCAAACCAAATTGGATAAACTAAAACAAGAAATGAAAGGGGTTTAATAGTATGACCCTAAATGCTGCAGAAATTTCAGCAATTTTAAAAGATAAAATTGCAAATTTTAAAATTAATTCTGATGTTGCCGAAGTTGGCACAGTTTTATCGGTTGGTGATGGTGTTGCTCGTGTGTATGGACTTGATAATGTACAAGCTGGTGAACTGGTTGAATTCCCAGGTGGAATCAAAGGTATGGCACTTAATCTAGAAACGGATAATGTTGGCGTGGTAATTTTTGGTAATGACCGCTCAATTCGTGAAGGCGATACAGTAAAACGTTCTGGTTCGATTGTTGATGTTGCTGTTGGTAAGGAATTATTAGGTCGTGTCGTTGATGGTTTAGGTAATCCAATAGATGGTAAAGGTCCAATCAAATCTAAAAAGCGTAATTTGGTTGAGGTGAAAGCACCTGGAATTATCTCAAGAAAATCTGTACACGAACCAGTTCAAACAGGTATTAAGGCGATTGACAGTCTTGTTCCTATTGGTCGTGGTCAAAGGGAATTGATTATTGGTGACCGTCAAACTGGTAAATCAACAATTGCTCTTGATGCAATCTTGAATCAGAAAAAAGTTAACAGTGGTAAAGATGAATCTAAAAAGCTTTACTGTATTTATGTTGCCATTGGGCAAAGACGTTCAACAGTTGCTCAACTTGTTAGAGTATTAGAAGAACAAGGTGCTATGGAATATACTTGTGTTGTTGCGGCAACGGCATCTGATCCTGCTCCGTTACAATTCTTGGCACCATATACAGGTACAGCAATTGGTGAATATTTCCGTGATAACGGTATGCATGCATTGATTGTATATGATGATTTAACTAAACAAGCGGTTTCTTATCGTCAAATGTCATTGTTACTTCGTCGTCCACCAGGTCGTGAGGCGTATCCAGGCGATGTATTTTACTTGCATTCTCGTTTACTTGAAAGATCTTCTAAATTAAGTGAAGATTATGGCGGTGGTTCTTTAACTGCATTGCCGGTTATTGAAACTCAGGATAATGATGTTTCTGCATTTATTCCAACCAATGTAATTTCTATTACTGATGGGCAGATTTTCCTTGAAACTAATTTATTCTACAAAGGTATCCGTCCAGCAATTAATGTTGGTTTATCAGTATCTCGTGTTGGTTCGTCAGCACAAACAAAAGCAATGAAAAAAGTTGCTGGTACTATCAAATTGGAACTAGCACAATATCGTGAGATGGAAGCATTTTCTCAGTTTGCATCTGACCTTGACCCCGCTACACAAGCATTACTTGCTCGTGGTGCAAGATTGGTTGAGTTGTTGAAACAACCTCAATTCTCGCCATTATCTGTTGGTGAACAGGTTCTTGTTGTTTTTGCAGGTACAAATGGTTATCTAGATAATGTTGATGTTTCTGATGTACGTCGTTTTGAACAAGAATTATTACAATATGCTAAGGTTAATGATAAAGTAATTACTATGATTAATAGAACTGGTGATTATAATGATGATATTATCAAAGGCTTGCAAGATATTTTAGATAGCTTTAAAAATAAATTTAAGTAGGGTTTGAAAATGGCATCTTTAAAGGATTTAAAATCATCTATTTTATCTGTACAGTCAACTAAACGCATTACATCGGCTATGAAAATGGTTGCATCTGCTAAGTTGAAAAAAGCAACTGATAATGTGAAAGAATCTCGTCCTTATGTTACTGAAATGGGTAAAATGATATCTAACTTATCAAAAGGAACAATTTCAAAAAATCCATTTTTGGTTGGAACTGGAAATGATAAGGTTCATTTATTTGTTGTTGTATCATCAGATCGTGGATTATGCGGTGCATTTAATGGTAATTTAGTGCGTCGTGTTTTAAATGACGCTAGGGCATTAAAGAAAAATGGAAAAACAGTAAAATTTTTAACTGTTGGTCGTAAAGCTAGTATTGGAATTAGAAATATTTTTGAAAGTGATGTTGTTCAGTCATTTGAAGAATTAAATAAACCAATTCCTGAATATAAACATGCAAGTGTGGTTGGTGATAAAATTGCAGAGATGCTTAATGCTGGTGAATTTGATATTTGCACTATGTACTATAATGTATTTGTTAATGCGTTGGAACAACGACCTACACCAAAACAAATTATTCCATTAGATTCTGTTGATTACAGTCGTAATACAAAAGATAGTAATGAACAAAAATATGGTAAGGCAATTTATGAATATGAGCCAAGCGAAGAGGCAATATTAATGGCACTATTACCGAAAAACTTAGTTGTACAGGTTTATTCTGCAATGTTGGAAAGTTTTGCTGGTGAGCAAGCTGCACGAATGACTGCGATGGATAGTGCAACGAATAATGCAGGCGATATGATTCGTAATTTACAGATTAAGTTTAACCGTACGCGTCAGGCACAAATTACTGGCGAATTGATAGAAATTATTTCTGGTGCAGAAGCACTATAAATTAAAAAGGAGCAAAAAATGGCGAAAAATAAGGGTAAAATAACCCAAGTAATGGGAGCGGTAGTTGATGTTGTTTTTGACAATAAATTACCATCAATCCTAAATTCACTAGAAATAAATAATAATGGTAAGAAATTAGTTCTAGAAGTAGCTCTGCACTTGGGTGAAAACACTGTTCGTACTATTGCGATGGATAGCACAGAAGGCTTGGTTCGTGGTAATGAAGTTATTGATACAGGTGATGCTATTAATGTACCAGTTGGGCCAGAAACTCTAGGTCGTATTATGAATGTAATAGGTGAACCAATTGATGAAAGAGGTGATATTGGCAATAAAAAATCTTATCCAATTCACCGTTCAGCCCCTGCTTATGTTGACCAATCAACAGAAACGGAAGTTTTAGTTACAGGTATTAAGGTAATTGATTTATTAACTCCATATCCAAAGGGCGGTAAAATCGGTCTGTTTGGTGGTGCTGGTGTTGGTAAAACCGTTACTATTATGGAATTAATTAATAATATTGCCAAGGGGCACGGTGGATATTCTGTATTTGCCGGCGTTGGTGAACGAACTCGTGAAGGTAACGATCTTTACCACGAAATGATAGAATCTGGCGTAATTAATTTAGAAGGTGATTCAAAATGTTCGTTAGTTTATGGACAAATGAATGAACCTCCTGGTGCAAGAGCAAGGGTTGCATTAACTGGCCTTACACAGGCGGAATATTTCCGTGATGAAGAAGGTCAAGACGTACTATTTTTCGTAGATAACATATTCCGTTTTACACAAGCTGGTGCCGAAGTATCTGCATTACTTGGACGAATTCCATCTGCGGTAGGTTATCAACCAACACTTTCAACTGAAATGGGTGCGATGCAAGAACGAATTACATCTACGAACAAGGGTTCTATTACATCGGTACAGGCTGTATATGTACCTGCTGATGATTTAACAGACCCAGCCCCTGCAAATACATTTGCTCACTTAGACGCAACAACTGTACTTAATCGTTCTATTGCGGAAAAAGGTATTTATCCAGCGGTTGATCCACTTGATTCAACATCAAGAATTCTTGATAAATCTGTTGTTGGTGATGATCATTATAACACAGCAAGAAAAGTACAAGAAATTTTACAGCAATATAAAGCATTACAAGAAATTATTGCTATCTTGGGTATGGACGAATTATCAGAAAATGATAAAATTGTCGTTGCAAGAGCCCGTAAGATTGAAAAATTCTTGTCCCAACCATTCCATGTTGCCGAAGTATTTACTGGTTCTCCTGGTAAGTTTGTTGAACTAGATGACACAGTAAAATCATTCAAGGATATTGTAGAAGGCAAATATGACAACATTCCAGAAAATGCATTTTATATGGTTGGTGGAATCGATGAAGTTCTTGAAAAAGCTAAGAAAATGAAAAACGAAGCAACATAGTTTTATAGGATTTAAATATGTCAAAAATTGCATTTACATTGGTATCACCATCAAAAAATTTATATTCTGCGGATGCTGATATGGTAATAATTCCAGTTGAAAGTGGTGATATTGGTGTAATGGCGGGACACAGTCCAGTAATAGGGACAGTTCGTGCTGGAACTATTATAGTTCGCAACGACAATCAAGAAACTAGGTTATTTGTTGAAAGTGGTTTTGTTGAAGTTAATGCTAAGTCTGTTATCATATTGGTAGAACAAGGTATATTGATAGATGATATTGACAAAAAACAAGCACAGGATTTATTAAATCAAGCACTAAACGAATTTAATAATACTGATTCTGAAAGTAAATCTGATTTAAAAATAAAACTTGATATAGCTAAGGCTCGTTTAAAAGCCGTTGAGAAACCATTTTATCAATAAATTTTTATAATATATTACTTTTGATTGTATATAGTAATTATTAAAACAACCAGTATAAAAAAAGAGATAGTTTAATAACTATCTCTTTTTTATTGAAATCATCTATTAACAGTGATATTATTTACTTAGTAATATATAAAAATAATATATAAAAACAAGAAATAATTTTTAACAGGGAGTTTATTAGAAAACTAATAAACACATATTTTTGTGTGCATAATTTCAATTCACACAAAATAATTAGATTTTACATTGACACAATTTATTTAATATGATTAAAATTATGTTAAGAGTTAGGTGAATATTGTATTTAGCTATCTTGTTTAAAAAATAATAGGGAGGATGCTTATGAAAAAATTATTAATTGTTTCGGCTTTTATGGTTGGTTCTTTATCAACTGCATTTGCAGGAGAAAACACTCTGGAAAATGTTAAGAAACGGGGATATTTAAAATGTGCTGTTAATTCAGGCATTTTTGGATTGTCATACATAGATGATAATGGTAAATGGCAAGGAATTGATGTTGAGGTTTGTCGTGCTATTTCGGCTGCTATTTTTGGTGATAAAGATAAAATAAAATTTATTCCAACTACAACTAAAAACCGCTTTACTATTTTACAATCTGGTGAAGTTGATGTTTTATCGAGAAATAGTACTTGGACATTATCTCGTGATGCAGATTTAGGCTTAGATTTTGTTGGTGTTACTTGGTATGATGGCCAAGGTTTTTTAATAAACAAAAAACTTGGTGTGAATTCAGCAAAAGAATTAGATGGTGCAACTGTATGTATGGAACCTGGTACAACTACCGAGCTTAACTTGGCTGAATATTTCAAAAGAAAAGAAATTAAATACGAACCAGTAAGTGTTGATACATTTGACGATGCAATAAAATCTTTAAAAGCTGGTCGTTGTGATTTACTTACTTCTGATTCAACAGGTTTATCAGGTGTTAAAGCATCTATGCCGAATCCTGACAACTGGGAAATATTTCCTGAATTAATTTCAAAAGAACCATTAGGTCCAGCAGTAAGACACGGTGATAGTAATTGGGGTGATATTGTTCGTTGGTCTCTTTTCACAATTATTGGTGCCGAGGAACTAGGAATTAATTCTAAGAATGTTGATGACTTTAAAAATTCTAAGAATTTAGAAACTTTAAGAATGTTAGGTCATCAAGGTAATTTAGGTAAATTCTTGGGTGTTCGTAAAGACTTTGGTTATCAAATTATAAAGCAAGTTGGTAATTATAAAGAAGTTTATGACAAAACTATGGCTAAAACGGGTTTGCCTCGTGGTTTAAATTCTTCTTATAAACAAGGTGGATTACAGTATGTACCACCATTCCGTTAGGGAATATTAAATTTTAGAGATGATATTTATTTATCATCTCTTTTATTTTTTATTTAAACTTAAAAACAAATTATCTATTGTATAATTTATTTATTATGAGAGTAAATATGAATGTTTGATATATTTTATAACAAAAAGTTTCGCTCTATTACATCGCAAGTTTTATTAATATTATTTTTGAGTATGGTGTTCTATTATTTTATTAATAATGCGATTATAAATTTAGACAGACTTGGAATTACATCTGGATTTGATTTCTTATTTTCAAGGGCTGGATATGATGCATCTTCTCCATTTTTTAAATTTACATCTGATAGCTTGCACCTTGATGCTTATTTTGTTGGATTATTAAATACTTTATCTGTTTCAATCATTGGTATTTTTATTGCAACAATTCTTGGTTTTATAATGGGTGGGTTGCGACTATCAAATAATTGGTTGGTATCAAAACTTGTATATTTAGTTGTTGAATTTAAACGTAATGTGCCAGTTCTTATTTGGATTGTCATATGGTATTTTGGTGTATTATTACAATTACCTAGTACTAAGGAAGCTATTAATATTTACGATAGTATTTTTATATCAAATCGTGGACTTTATTTTCCATCACCTATTTTTATAGATGGTTCTATTGCGATTTTAATAGCCTTTATAGGCGCTATTATTATTAATTTTTTCTATATTAAGCGAGCTAGAAATCTACATATTAAAACAGGTAAGCAAAGCCCAATATTTTTAGTTAGTACATTTTTAATAATAGGATTACCGGTAATTAGTTATTTTATTGCAAATCAACCTATTGAGTGGACAATTCCTGAATTAAAGGGATTCAATTTTAAAGGTGGTATGGCGTTAAAACCTGAATTTGTTGCCTTATTAATGGGGCTTTCTGTTTATACATCTGCACACATAGCAGAAATTGTAAGAGCCGGTATTTTGTCTGTATCAAAAGGGCAAACGGAAGCTAGCCTGTCGTTTAATATTAAAAAAAATCAAATGATGAAAATGATTATTATTCCACAAGCATTTAGGCTTATAATTCCGCCACTTACTAGCCAGTATTTGAATTTGATGAAAAACTCATCTCTGGGGGTGGCTATTGGTTATATGGATCTTACCGCAACAACTGGTGGTATTACCCTAAACCAAACAGGTCAAGCAATAGAATGCATATTAATGATTATGGGTACATACTTGTTATTAAGTTTATCAATCTCGACAATAATGAACTATGTTAATAAAAAAGTTCAATATGCGGAAAGTTAATTAAATGAATAAATTACAATATAAAATAGGGGAACATCCTAATTTACCTTTACCTGAAAAAAAAGGTGGAATTTTCAAAACTATTCGTGATAATTTGTTTGCAACTTGGTATGATTCAGCTGTAACGATACTAATTATTTATTTTCTTTTATCGTATTTACCAATGGCATTTGACTGGCTATTTTTTAGTGCTGATTTTTTTGTTGATAAGCGTTCACAGTGTACAAGTGGTGGTGCTTGTTGGGGGGTAATTACAGCAAGATTTCCACAATATTTTTATGGGTTTTATTCATCTGAATTATATTGGCGTCCGAATTTAGCATTTTTATTGTTGTTGGTTGCTTTTGCACCTGTTCTATACTCCAAGTTTTTATATCGCAAGTATTTGTTAATGTTTTCAGCTATTTATCCATTTATTGCATTTTGGTTATTATTGGGTGGATTTGGTCTTGTTCCTGTTGAATCTGAAAAAATAGGTGGGTTATTATTAACAGTTACTCTTGGCGTAACGGGTATTGTTTTATCATTACCAATTGGAATATTACTAGCATTGGGTCGTCGTAGCACCATGCCTGCGATAAGACTTTGTAGTACAATATTTATTGAATCGATTCGCGGTGTTCCAATGATTACATTATTGTTTATGGCAACTGTACTTTTACCATTATTTTTGCCTAGTGATGTAATTGTTGATCAATTGATTCGTGTTATATTTATCGTTGTTATTTTTGCATCAGCATATATGGCAGAAGTTATTCGTGGAGGATTACAATCAATTCCAAAAGGGCAGTATGAAGCTTCCGATGTAATGGGTCTTAGTTATTGGCAATCAATGAGTTTAATTATATTACCACAAGCATTAAAAGTATCAATACCAGGGATTGTTAATTCGTTTATTAGCTTGTTTAAAGACACAACTCTTGTTATAATTGTTGGTATGTTTGATTTATTAGGTATTGGTCGTGCCGCTCTTTCAAACCGAGAGTGGATTGGACTAGCAAACGAAGTTTATATGTTTATAGCAGTGGTATTTTTTGTATTTTGTTATTTAATGTCTAGGTATTCTTTATATTTAGAACGAAAATTATCAACGTCGCATAAATAAACTATTATAGGTAAAATAAAAGGGAGTAAAAAAATGTCAGTTAAAAAAGCGAAAGCTAAAAAAAGCAATGAAGTTGTAATTGATATTAAAGAATTACATAAATGGTATGATTCATTTCATGCATTAAAAAATATAAATTTACAGGTTACAAAAGGTGAAAAAATAGTTGTTTGTGGACCTTCTGGTTCAGGTAAATCAACACTTATTCGCTGTGTTAATGCACTTGAACAATTTCAGCTAGGTTCAGTATCTGTTGGTGGAATTGAAATAAAAGATGATATTAAATCAATCAATGCTGTAAGGGCTCAGGCTGGCATGTGTTTCCAACACTTTAATCTATTCCCACATTTAACTGTATTGGAAAATTGTACTCTTGCTCCTATTTGGGTTAAAAAAATGCCAAAGAAAAAAGCCGAAGAAATAGCAATGAAATTATTGGAAAGAGTAAAAATTCCGACCGAAGCAAATAAATTCCCAGGGCAATTATCTGGTGGACAACAACAAAGAGTTGCTATTGCTAGGTCACTATGTATGAATCCTGATATTATGTTATTTGATGAGCCAACTTCCGCGCTTGACCCTGAAATGATTTCAGAGGTATTAGATGTAATGGTTGATTTGGCAGAACAAGGTATGACTATGATTTGTGTAACACACGAAATGGGATTTGCTCGTCGTGTTGCTGACCGTGTAATCTTTATGGATTGTGGTGAAATCCTAGAACAAAATGACCCTGAAACATTCTTTAAAAAGCCTAAGAATGATAGGACAAAAGAATTTTTATCACAAATATTAGGACATTAAATTTATTCTATTTTATTGGTTAATTATCTTTGTGTTTTTTACTGGGTGGTGAATCAATATGTAACTTAATATTAATTGATTCTAAATTATTAAGATTTATTTATAATTTTTTAGTATGTATAAATACTTAATTTTCTTTTAAATACTTTATAGAGTAAATCTTATTACTTGCTATTATTCTTATAGTTTTATATCTACTGTTGCTTAGTATTATAATAAAATTATTTTTGAACAATTAAAATAACTTTTTGAATTAAGGTATACTTTATATAAGTATACCTTTTTTTAATTCTATTATATGGTTACAAAATATTGTTAATTATTTTAAATTAATTAGACATTATTTTTTTGCAATTGTTATTAATCCTTTTACAGGATTATCGTGTTCTGTTCGCAATGTTTTATTGGTTATTTTGATATTTTTAAATCCTGTTTTTTCTAGTATGTATTTTATATATTTTTGTTGATGTACATATCTTCCTGATGGATTTAGTAAAAAATCTTGGTTATCAGTATTATTTTTCTCAACAGAAAATGCAATGTATGAATCCGATTGTAAGCTATCATAAGATAATTTAAATACTTCGCTTAAATCACCAAAATAACATAGTACGTCACTTGCTATTATACCATTAAATTTGTTTTTATTTTGTTCTAAGTATTGAATTAAATCTTCACAAAACAAATGACTATAAAGTTCACACGATTTTGCCATTTCTAGCATCTCATTTGATAAATCAACACCATATAATTGTTTGCAACAATTTGTAATATGTGGTGATAATAAACCAGTACCACAACCAGCATCAAGAATTACATCAACTGATTTCTTATTATACTTTTTCCATATTTCAGCAATGTACTCAGGTGCTTTATAATTAAGTTCGGCTAGTTTTTCATCAAAATCTTCGGCAAAATCATTAAATATTTGTTTTACATATTTTGTATTTTGTTTTGATATATTTTTTCCTAATATTGCGGAACCTATTACTTTCGCATCATTTGAATTTGGAAAATTATCTAACCACCATTTTGCATCTTTTTTCGCATCTTGTTGGTCTTCCATATATCTTTCATATAATGCTTTACCAAAATTTGAATGTATAGTTTCATCGTTGTGCTTTATTTTTAAACCTAGTTTATAATTTTTAATAGATTTTTTATAATCACAATTTTCATAATAACATAACCCTAAATCATTGAATAAATTGTTGTCTTGGTCATTTACTTTTTTTGCTTGTTCAAACCATTTAATTGCTGTTTCATATTTTTCTTGTTCAAGGTAATTATCGGCAAGCCATCTTAATGAGTCATAGTGTTCAGGGTCAATTTCTAATGCTTGCTTATAATAATCTTGTGCCATTCGATAGTTTTTGTTTGTATGGTAATCACTAGCAATATCGTATAATTCATCAAATGTTTTTGTCATAATAAGGAAATATACGAAATAGTAATATTGAAAACAAGTTAAAATTTATTTTAAACATAATTAATAAAGTTGTAAGAATTTTATATATCTTACTTGCATTTTTCTTATATTTTGTTATATAGATAAGGTATTTTAAGAATCGGTGTGTATAAAAGTCACACAAAAATGAAAGGTTAAGATTATGAAAAAAGATATTCACCCAGACTACCATATGATTAAGGTAGTTATGACAGACGGAACAGAATATACCACATATTCAACTTGGGGTAAAGAAGGCGATGTAATGCGTCTTGATGTAGATAGTGTTTCACATCCTGCTTGGACTGGTGGTCAACAACGCCTTATGGAAGGTGGTCAATTGGATCGTTTCAAAAAGAAATTCGCAGATTTGGATATATAATCCAATCTGTATTTATATATTTAAAAAAGCCTCATATAATTGGGGCTTTTTTTTATATACAAATTATATTGTTTATTACAATATTTATTAATCAAACTATTATTTATTAAAATCTAGTTCTGAGATTTCACCTATTTCATAATTTGGCTTTTTGTTGTTAAATATATAATCGTAGAATTGCAATTCTGCTTCTAGTGCATGGGCCTTTGTTTTTGGATTTTTGAATCCGTGCCCTTCACCAGAATAATTTATTAGTGCTGTGGGGATATTATTTTTAATTAAACTATCATACATTAATTTTGATTGTTGAGGTGATACGACTTTATCATCCAGCCCTTGTAAAAATAAAACAGGTGCGGATATGTTTTGTGTAAAATTAATAGGGGAACGATTTTTATATAATTCTAAATTATCTTTGTATGGTGCGATTAATCTATCAAAGTAATTAGCTTCAAATTTATGAGTTTGTTCAACTAGTGATGATAAATTACCAATTCCATATATTGATGTTCCTACATTAAATACATTACCAAATGTTAATGCACATAATACAGAATATCCACCAGCCGAAGAACCGGATATAATAAGTTGATTTGGATTAGCTAAATTATTTTTAACACAATACTTTGCTCCAGATTCCAATTCCTCTACATCAATTTTACCCCATAAATTATTTAATCTGTTACGATATTTTGAACCGTAACCTGTTGAGCCTGAATAATTTACATCAAGAACAGCAAAGCCACGACTTGTCCAGAATTGTATTTTGGGGTTGTATTGAGTTGTTGCTTGTCCTGTTGGACCTGAATGCGACTTAACAATTAATGGTGGCTTGTCATTATTATAAGCTGGATTTTTTGGTGGATAGTAATATGCATAAACTTTATCATTGTTATTATAAAATTCAATTTCCTTTGGACTTGATATATAGTCATCATTAACTGGTAATGGATTGCTATTATCTATTATATGTTTGTTATTTAATATAATCTGCGATGGTTTATTTTGGTATCTGTTAATTATGACAAAATTATTATTTTCGCCGTACAAGCTATCAAAATATACCGCCTGTGTTTTTAATGGTGTAAATTTATTTTGTTTTAATTCCCCTATTTGCCAATTTCCATTTCTTGCCCCACAAGCGATAATTTTATTATTTAACACAGTATATGTTCGCATTCCATAAACCCATAATGGCATATAAAAATCTATATTTAATGGAGATATATTTTTATTGTTTTTAAAAATATTAAAATATGAACCTGTGTCTTTTGCATAATAAATATCACCATTTATTAATTCAGGTTGAAAATGTCCGATTCCTTGAGATACAGTTGTTGTTTTATTATTTTCATATAACATTACAGATGAATTATCCCAAGGCATATGGGGTAAATTCCATTCTAACCATATTGTTTTATTATTTTCTGATTTAGGGGAATGATAAAAATCTGCATCTTTTGCAATAATTGAATATTGCCCAGTTTTTAAATTAATTTGTCCGATGTGTTGTTTTGGAAAATGATACTTATTTTGTTCGGCAACAAATATTATACATTTAGTTTTAGTATTATAATTAATATCAGCATAATTATATTTATTATCAAATGTTAATTGTTTGATAATATGGTTTTTTACAATATATAATTCTTTTGTTTTACTATCTGAATAAATAATTCCAAAATCAGTTGGACAAAAACAAATTCCACCATAAACATTAATTTCTGTTTTTATATATCTCTCTTGTGGTAATTCATATTTTTTATCTTGCCCATTTATATCAGTTGAAATTATTGTAGTTCCTTTTTTATTTTTACTTGTGTACGAATAATAAATTCTATAATTAAATATTCGTACATTTGTAAGATTATCTTGCGATTGTATTATTATTTCTGTATTTAATGGTGAATTAAGTATCTTCATATTTATTTTATATATCACAATTAATTATCATAAAAGTATATAATTGAATATTATTTATAGTTTTGTTATTATATAATATATTTGTTAAGGAAATTATAATGTATTTTGATAAAAAATTTCGTTCACAATTAAAAGACTTGTTTTTGTGGCGTCGTGACGTAAGAAGATTTGAAAGTCGTCCTGTTGATGACAATGTCTTGCAAGAAATAATATCACAAGCAATGCTTGCTCCATCGGTTGGTTTATCACAGCCGTGGCGATTTATTCAGGTTGATAACAAAGATTTACGCCAACAAATAATACATAATTATGAAATTGAAAATGATAAGGCTAGTAAAATATATTCAGATGAAAAGGCTACTTTATATCGTAGTTTAAAATTATCTGGATTAAAAGAAGCTCCTATTCATTTAGCAATATTTGCTGAACAAGAATCTGAGATTGGTAGCGGTTTGGGTCGACAAACTATGCCTGAAACTATACATTATTCTGTTGTTACAGCAATTGAAAATTTATGGTTAGCAGCACGAGCCAATGGAATTGGTATGGGTTGGGTTTCAATTCTTGACCCAATAAAGGTATCTAAAACACTAGATACACCTGATCATTGGCATTTTATTGGATATATGTGCATAGGATACCCACAAGAAGAACATACAGACTCAGAATTAATCCGTTCAGGTTGGGAAAAAGTGCTTGATACTAGCAAAGTTTTTTTCAAAAAGTAAAAAAATCGTTTTTTACCAAAAAACTAGCATTTTTTGTTAATTTTTAGCAAAAAGTTAAGTTTTTTGTTAATTTTTTGTTGTTTATACTTAAAAAGTGTAGTAAACTCATTTTCAAGTATAAACTAAGATATCTTAGTTTAGGCAACCCTTTTATAAACTTTATTGTTAGAAAAACATATGAACAATATATTATTGATAAATGGACCAAATTTAAATTTACTGGGTAACCGTGAATCCTCAATATATGGTGTTAAAAGCTTGTTGGATTTGGAAAGTATGTGTAAAAATTGGGGCAAACAAAATAATTCACTTATTGAGTGTATGCAATCAAATCACGAAGGTGAAATAATTGATGCCATCCAAAATGCAGATAAAAATTATAATGCAATCATCATTAATGCTGGTGCATACACACACACATCTATTGCAATTCGTGATGCTATTTTGGCTATATCTGTGGATGTGTATGAAGTTCATATTTCAAATATCCATTCTCGTGAAGATTTTCGTAATAAAAGCTATATTTCTGATGTGGCAAAGGGTGTTGTGTGCGGTTTTGGTTTTTTGGGATACAAAGTTGCTATTGAAAAAGCAAGCTTGAAAAAATAATAAATTTAAGGAGATTATAAATAATGACCAATAATAAGTTAGAGTTAGATTATTCAACAATTAAATCTTTATCAAAGTTAATTAATAAAGAAAACCTAGCGGAAATTGAAGTTGGAAATGGTGAAAATTATGTTCGCATAATTCGTAAATTACCTGAAAATGTTATTGCTTCATCTCCTGCAAGTTCTGTTCAGGCAGTTCAACCTGTACAATCACCAGTTCAAGAAAAGACTGAAATACCTATTTTTGTTTCACAAAAAGATAATGTTAATGCAGTAAAATCTCCTATTGTGGGTACAGCATACTTAGCTCCATCGCCAGATGCTGATAATTTTGTAAAAGTTGGACAATCGGTTAAAAAGGGCGATATTTTAATTATTGTTGAGGCAATGAAAGTAATGAATCCAATTACAGCAACAAAAGATGGCAAAGTAGAAGAAATATTGGTTAGTGATGCTGAGCCAGTTGAATTTGACCAATCATTAGTAATAGTATCTTAGTAGGTATTTGAAAATGATTAAAAAATTATTAATAGCAAATAGAGGTGAAATTGCTGTACGAATAATTCGTGCTTGTCGTGAACTAGGAATTCAAACAGTAGCAGTCCATTCAACAGCTGATGCGGATTCTATGCATGTAAAAATTGCTGACGAGGCGGTATGTGTTGGTCCTGCACAATCTAAATACTCTTATTTAAATATTCCATCTATTTTAACAGCGGCACAAATTACGGGTGTTGATGCAATTCACCCTGGATTTGGATTTTTATCTGAAAATGCTGAATTTGCTGAATTAGTTGATGAACACGGTTTTATTTTTGTAGGGCCAACATCTGAACATATTCGTGTAATGGGCGATAAGATTCAGGCAAAAGATACTGCAGTAAAACTAGGAATACCAATTGTTCCTGGTTCAAAAGGTGAAGTTAAAACAGTTAAAGATGCAAAATCTTGGGGCAAGAAAATAGGATTCCCATTGATTATAAAAGCTGCGTCTGGCGGTGGCGGTCGTGGTATGAAAGTTGCCAACAACCCCGACGAGCTAGAAGAAGCATTTAGTATTTGTCAAACCGAAGCATTAGCGGCATTTGGTGATGGTGCGGTTTATATGGAAAGATATTTAGGTCGTCCTCGTCATATTGAAATTCAAATATTTGGTGATGGTGCTGGTAATACATTGCATTTCTTTGAAAGGGATTGTTCGGTACAACGTCGCCATCAAAAAGTTATTGAAGAAGCACCAGGACCATCAATTGATACAAAAATCCGAACTGATATATGCGATATATGTGTAAAAGCAATGTCTAAAATGAAATATCGTGGGGCTGGCACCATTGAATTTTTATATGAAGATGGTGAATTTTTCTTTATTGAAATGAATACAAGAATTCAGGTAGAACACCCTATTACCGAAATGATAACAGGATTTGATTTAATCAAAGAACAAATTAATGTGGCAAGCGGTAATGGATTAACTGCAAAACAACAAGATATAAAAATTAATGGACACTCAATAGAATGCCGAATTAATGCGGAATGTCCAGAAACATTTATGCCAATGCCGGGCAAGGTTGAATTGTATCATGCTCCAGGTGGACTAGGTGTAAGGGTTGATAGTCATTTATATGCCGGTTATTCAATTCCATCACATTATGATAGTATGATTGCAAAATTAATAGTTCACGCCCCTACAAGAGAGATCGCAATCGCACGAATAAAAAGAGCTTTAAAAGAATACTTAATTATTGGTGTGAAAACTAACATTCCATTACATTTAAAACTGTTAGATGAGCCTGATTTTATATCTGGTGATTATACAATTCATTGGCTAGAGGAATTAATGGGATTAAAGTAGAAAATGATTAAAAAAGTCGGATTCATAGTCATCGGTGATGAAATATTAAACGGGAAAACGGCTGATAAAAATATAAATTTTCTTGCTAAAAGCTTAGATGATTATGGATTTGACTTAGTTGAAGTTCGTATCATAGGCGATGTTTTTGATACTGTTGTTGAAACTGTTAAGCATTTTTCAAAAAAATATGATTATGTTTTTACCAGCGGTGGTATTGGCGGAACACACGATGATATCACATTTGCATGTGTGGCTAGTGCTTTTGATTTAGAAATTGAACAAAATCAAGAGGCATTACGAAGGTTAAATGTTTATTACAAACAAAAAGAACTACCTTTAACTGATACACGAATTAATCTCGCTAAAATGCCCAAAGATTGTAAATTAATTGATAATTCAATTTCAATCGCACCGGGGGTAAATGTTGAAAATGTATATGTTTGTGCGGGTATACCAAAAATATTTAATGTTATGATTGATAATATATTACCAACTATGCACGGTGGGATTAAAGTATATAAGTATAGCATTTTTAAAGAAAATTTAAGCGAGGGAACAATAGGTGATATGATTGCAAAAATAGCTTCCTCATATGATGATGTTTCTATTGGTTCATATCCAAAATTTCACAATAATAGTTTTTCAACAGAAATAGTAATCCGAAGCCGTAACAAAAAGAATCTAGATTTATGTTATAATGATGTTAAATCATATACTGATAAATATTAATATTCATCAGTTTTTCTTGTTGATATTGTCCTATATGTTATTGTAAAACCGTCAAATATAACTTTTATTTTTGTTTTTAAAAATTTTTAATTATAAAAATAAAAAAGTACTTGATTTTTGAATATAAAAGTGGCAAAACATATCAATGATTTAAGTTTCATTACTTATTTTCAGCCCACGTGGCGGAATCGGTAGACGCAACAGACTTAAAATCTGTCGCTCTTTATGGGCGTGCAAGTTCAAGTCTTGCCGTGGGCACCAATTAAAAAATAAGTACGCATAAAACCTTTTTTTAGGTTAGTGCGTACTTTTTTTATTATCCACCCCACCCCCTCAAAAAAACTACACACTCGCTTTTTAATTGTCTTTTTTTCATTGAATTTTTATTATTTATAAATCCTGTGAGAATAGATTTTTTTTATTATATTGTTGTGAATTGGGGGCTTTTAATATATTTAATGATGTGAATACTATACCGCATAAAATTATAGAAAGAAATATATTATGAGTGATGAAATTAACGATATATCAAAAGATATTGAGCAATTGAAAAATTTAGCCGAACAAGGTAATGCCTTTGCTCAGTTTAATTTAGGGTTAGCTTATGAAAAAGGTCAAGGAGTTAAACAAGATTATAAACAGGCAATTGAATGGTATACAAAATCTGCCGAACAAGGTAATGCCTTTGCTCAGTTTAATTTAGGGACTTTGTATTATTTTGGTCAAGGAGTTAAACAAGATTTTAATAAAGCAATTGAATTGTTGGAAAAATCTGCTCAACAAGGTTATGCCGATGCTCAGTTTGCTTTAGGGTTAGCTTATGAACAAGGTCAAGGAGTTGAACAGGATTATAATACAGCAATTAAATGGTATACAAAATCTGCTGACCAAGGTAATGCCTTTGCTCAGTTTAATTTAGGCAATGCTTATGAAAAAGGTCAAGGAGTTAAACAAGATTATAAACAGGCAATTGAATGGTATACAAAATCTGCCGAACAAGGTAATGCCTTTGCTCAGTTTAATTTAGGGACTTTGTATTATTTTGGTCAAGGAGTTAAACAAGATTTTAATAAAGCAATTGAATGGTATACAAAATCTGCCGAACAAGGCAATGCCGATGCTCAAAATAATTTAGGGGCAATTTATGCAAAAGGTGAAGAAGGAGTTGAACAGGATTATAAACAGGCAGTTTATTGGTATACAAAATCTGCCGAACAAGGTAATGCCTTTGCTCAGTTTAATTTAGGGACTTTGTATTATTTTGGTCAAGGAGTTGAACAGGATTATAATACAGCAATTAAATGGTATACAAAATCTGCTGACCAAGGTAATGCCATTGCTCAGTTTGCTTTAGGCAATGCTTATGAACAAGGTCAAGGAGTTGAAAAAGATTTTAATAAAGCAATTGAATGGTATACAAAATCTGCCGAACAAGGTAATGCCATTGCTCAGTTTGCTTTAGGCAATGCTTATGAACAAGGTGGTGGTGTTGAAAAAGATATTGATATTGATAAAGCGGTCATATGGTATAGACGCTCTTTAAATGGAGGATTTGAAAAATATGGAAAATCCCTTATTAACCATAACCAACCTTTAGCTAAAATTGTTTTTGAAATTCACTCTGTTTTAGAAGAATTAAAAATAAAGGATTCTGAGATTGATAAGATTTCTTTAACTCATTTTACTAGCTTTGATGTCTTTAAAAAAGTTATACAAAAAGACGGTGTAAAAACATTAAGGCTACAAGATATTGATGGCTGTAATGACCCTATGGAGGGGAGAACACTTTTTGAATGTTTAGAACACGATGATTTTAAAAACTATGATGTTAAAGATAGTTACCCATTAATTTTAAGCTTTTGTGACGGAACTCCTGAAAATTTGCCAATGTGGAATACATATGCTGATAATGCAACAGGAGTGGGGCTAAAGATTAATAAAAAGAGTATTCAAGATTTAGCATATTCTGAAATTCAGTATACAAATTTAAATAATTCACCACAAGCTACTTTCCCAACACTATATCAAGTGATGTATTTACCAAGAAATAAAAAGATTAAAGAGATAACGCAAGAAAATTTGAAAATTAAAAAACAATTTGAAGCATTGAAGGCTTTGCAAAAAGCAATAACACAAATTGATAGTATAATGAATGATAATGACAAGGAACAATTCAAGGAACAATTACCAAAATTATTAGCTGAATTAGCTCATATTGTTAAATATGATGATTATGCATATGAAAATGAAATACGGTTAGTTCGCTTTGCATTTAAAGCTGACATTGACAATGAAAGTCTTGAATGTTGCCCTGATTTACACAGGGTTTATATAAATGCCCCACAAGTTGAGTTTGAATCAATAATTACGGCTCCTAAAGTAGAAGACAAAGAATATCTCTATGCAAGATATCTTGGCGATTCAAATAACATTGAGGTTAAAAAGTCAGAAATAAAATTCCGATAAAAAAAAGCTATAAATATTTGTAAAATTAATTGCTAGCTTTTAATTATAAAATTACAGGGAGGATAGTTATTATGTCAAAAAAAATTATTTGTGCATCTGGGTTTAAGGCTGCCAAATTAAGGCTCTAAACCTTTATACACCTTTGTATATTAATGGCTTGATTTTTTATTTTATATGTATTATACTTTTAGTTGTATTATATGAATTATGAATATGCATACTTTTAAATAAAATTTTAATTTTAAGCTGGGGGTGTTTTATGACTAATTTTAAATATAATAAATCTTTTTTTGAAAAATCTGTAATCAAACGAATCAAGTGGCATTCGTCTCTTGTTTCTATTTCGTTTTTATTAAGTGGTGGTGTGAGTGTTTCTGCACTGCTACCGACGTCGGGTGTAGTCAAGTCTGGGGTGGCTAGTATTATTCAAACTCAAAATGTTCTTAGTGTTAACCAGTCTACAGATAAGGCGGTTATTGACTGGAATTCGTTTGATGTGGGTAAAAATAAAGTTGTTGAATTTATTCAGCCCAGATCGCAATCACAAATTTTAAATCGTGTTCTCGGCTCTACCCCATCTACTATAGCAGGGCAAATTCAAGCCAATGGCCAGGTATTTTTAGTTAACCCTAATGGTCTCTTAATCACAAAATATGGGCTTGTAGATACAAATGCGTTCTCTGCTTCTACATTAGACATTTCCAACCAAGATTTTATGAATGGTAGGTTATCCTTTATAAAAAAATCGGGCGAAGCCGGTGCTATGGTTACAAATCGTGGTAGCATAACAGTTGATGATGGGGGTTTCGTTGCCTTGCTTGGTGGTGCGGTTGATAACAGTGGTGTTGTAACGGCGCATCTAGGTAAAATTGGCTTTGGTGCTGGGGAGAAGGTAATTCTTAATATTGGCGGTTCTGAATTTTTTGACGTTGAAATTCCGACAAGTGATTTAAGCATAATGAAGGACGTCAATGGTAATAAATTATCAGCAATGATTTCTGTAGGTAAGGGCGGTAAGGTCATCGCTAACGGGGGTTTAGTAAAATTAAACGTTGGTACAGTTAGAGGTGCTCTTCGTCAAGTTGTAAACACTCAAGGTCTTGTTCAAGCAAAATCTGTATCTTCTAGTGCAGGTAAAATTGTTATTGGTGGTGCGAGTGTTTCCGTTGGGGGTACTATTGACGCTTCTAGTGATGTTGATGGCGTAAAGGGCGGTGCGGTATCTATTGTCTCTAGATCTTATCGCCAGTCAGGCAAAATAGATGCCTCTGGTAAAGATCCTGCTTCTAACGGGGGTACTGTATCTATATTATCTGATTCAAGTATTAGTATGTTTACACAATCCAAAGTATTAGCAGACGGTGAAGTAGATGGCGGTGTTGTTCGTATTATTGCAGACACAGAACATTTAGTGGTTCAGGGTAAGGTTTCAGCCTCTGGTTATTATGGCCGTGGTGGTTTAGTTGATATTTCTACTAATGGCGGTAATGTTGTTGTGATGGATGGTGTTAATATTCTTGCAACAGGCCAGAGTGCTGGTGGGTTAATTCGTATCGGTGGTGAATTTGCAGGCATAGATCCACCTGAAGCATATAGTCAAGAGCTATTAACGGGATTCCGTGATCGCTGGACAACTGTGTTTGGTGATTATCTTTTAAGTCTACCGTCGTCTGTTAAAACATCTCTTGGGTATGACACGCTTGTGGATGCATCTAGTACACATGGAGATGGCGGTACGGTTGTTTTATGGTCAAATGGTTTAACCCAACAATTTGGTACTATTAAAGCCAATGGTTTTAATAACGGTGGCTGGGTAGAAATCTCCGGTAAAAATACTTTAAAGTCATATAAATTGTCTAAAGTAAAAGTTTCTGGTAGGTCCGTTGGTACGGTTTTGCTGGATCCTAAAAATCTTGTAGTTGAAAAAATGAACATGATTAGCTACATAAATGCCCTGTTTAAATATACACTAGAGAGTAAGTTAAAGTCTGGTGATAACTTTGGTCGTTCGCTAAGTTTAATTGGTAACGATACAGGTGGCTACAAACTTGCCGTTGGGGCACCTGGAGACGATGATGGAGATGCTAGTTATTCAGGTGCAGTATACCTGTTTGATATAGCCAACTTTGATGGTGCCAACCGCACCACTTTTGTTGATAAGCTTAGTAAAGCCCACACAACGCTAGGGTTAAATACGAAGTTAGAGTCTCATGATAACTTTGGTGCTTCGCTAAGTTTAATTGCTAACGATACAGATGGCTACAAACTTGCTGTTGGGGCACCTGGAGACGATGATGGAGATGCTAGTTATTCAGGTGCAGTATACCTGTTTGATATAGCCAACTTTGATGGTGCCAACCGCACCACTTTTGTTGATAAGCTTAGTAAAGCCCACACAACGCTAGGGTTAAATACGAAGTTAGATGCTGGTGATAAATTTGGTGCTTTGCTAAGTTTAATTGGTAACGATACAGGTGGCTACAAACTTGCTGTTGGGGCACCTGGAGACGATGATGGAGATGCTAGTTATTCAGGTGCAGTATACCTGTTTGATATAGCCAACTTTAATACCGGTGCAACCACTTTTGTTGATAAGCTTAGTAAAGCCCACACAACGCTAGGGTTAAATACGAAGTTAGATTCTGGTGATAACTTTGGTCGTTCGCTAAGTTTAATTGGTAATGATACAGGTGGCTACAAACTTGCCGTTGGGGCACCTGGAGACGATGATGGAGATGCTAGTGATTCAGGTGCAGTATACCTGTTTGATATAGCCAACTTTGATGGTGCCAACCGCACCACTTTTGTTGATAAGCTTAGTAAAGCCCACACAACGCTAGGGTTAAATACGAAGTTAGAGTCTTATGATAAATTTGGTGCTTCGCTCAGTTTAATTGCTAACTATACAGATGGCTACAAACTTGCCGTTGGGGCACCTGGAGACGATGATGGAGATGCTAGTTATTCAGGTGCAGTATACCTGTTTGATATAGCCAACTTTAATACCGGTGCAACCACTTTTGTTGATAAGCTTAGTAAAGCCCACACAACGCTAGGGTTAAATACGAAGTTAGATGCTGGTGATAACTTTGGTCGTTCGCTAAGTTTAATTGGTAATGATACAGGTGGCTACAAACTTGCCGTTGGGGCGCCTGGAGACGATGATGGAGATGCTAGTGATTCAGGTGCAGTATACCTGTTTAATATAGCTAACTTTGATGGTGCCAACCGCACCACTTTTGTTGATAAGCTTAGTAAAGCCCACACAATGTCAGGGCTTTAAATACGAAGTTAAAGTCTGGTGATAACTTTGGTCGTTCGCTAAGTTTAATTGGTAATGATACAGATGGCGATGATATTGCCAACTATCAATTGACAGCAATACTTACCAATGATGATACAAATCAAACGGTTGATGTGACAAAGACAATCTCGTCGCTATTTTCGCTTATCAGCAATGATGTATTTATTGCTCTAGATGCTGTATCATTTGTAAAAGAGTCGCTGCAGGTTTTTACTCTCCAGAGTAAGCAAAAATAAGCAAAAATAAGAAAGAGTTTACAATGAAACAAAAATTTCCAATATTATTTAATTCAGTTGAAGCTGTTAATGCTAAAAAACATAAAAATATTAAATTTCATAATAGAATTGATTTTTCTTACACGAAAGATGTCCATTTTATACCAACGGTATTGGGGGAAGTACCTCATTTGACAAATACATACCCAATAGCATTGGCTCCGACAGAAGACGAGGGTGTTATGCTGGTTGTGGTATTAGGTATGGTAGAAGGTAAAAATGGGTACTTAGACTCTGAAAATAAATGGATGGCTGATTATATCCCTGCTTATGTTCAGCGCTATCCATTTATTAGCATACGTGCTTCGGATGGTAAAGAGGGCGAAAAAGTTTTATGCTTAGATAAAAAAGCTCCTCATTTTTCTGTTAAAAAAGGTGAGAGATTATTTGATGAAAAAAATAGTCCTTCTGAATTGTTAAAACATTATTTACGTATTGTGGAAGAATATGATTTTTCTGAAACGCAAACACGCGAGTTTTGTCAAGATATTCAGGATTCAAACATTTTAGAAGATTGGCAGGAAAGTAGCGAGCATGGTTCTATTAAATTTAAGCGCATTAATGTAAATGCTTTACAAAATCTTTCAGGAGATAAGATTGCTGATTGGCATAAAAAAGGGTATTTAACAAGTATTTTAAATATTGTGCAATCACAACGTTCTTGGCGCGAATTAGATGCACGTTTAAATGCAACAAAAGCTTAGAATAAATTGAACCATTGTTTTAATTTAGGAGAATAAAATGGAAAAAATAAAATTATTTTTAGGTGTACTTTTTGTTTCGTGTATATTTATAGTTGGTTCTGTTAATGGTTCTAAAGCCATAACAAAAAATATAGGAAAAAGTGTTGAAAAAAGCTTAGAAAAGTTAGAAATCAAAGGTTTTAGATCTGCGACTTTTGGGCAGACACAAGAAGAAGTTTTGAAATCTATTAAATCTGATTTTGGTATCAATGTTAAAGATGTGAAAATAAGCCGTCATAAAAAAGATAAAACTACGACACTTTCCATAATGGTTAAGTCTTTTGAACCGTTTTCTGTTGATGGTTTTATTACTTATATTTTGGGATACAAAACTAAAAAATTATTTAAGGTAAATGTATATTGGGTTTCTCGCGCTAAAACAAAAAAAGATTTGCTTCCATTTACTATGTCTGCGTTGTCTTTGTCGGAATATTATAGTAAATATGATTTGTCAGATTATAATACCTTTCAAGGTAATAAAATTAAAAATGGGATTATTTTATTAGGTTTAATACATAAAAAAAGCCCTAATACCCTTATGGAATTAGTGTTATCTAATATGAATATAACTATAAATAAAAAAAAGGAATTTGATGTAGATATTATCAAAAACAAAAATGCAATTGTAAAAATTACTTATATTGCTGATACTCAAAAAATAGATGTGTTTACTATTCGTAAGGGAGAATTCTAATTTCATATTTTAAAAAAACAATACTTTTAGCAAGCTTTTTGTGTCCTTTATCTTTAATAGCACAGGGAGCTTCCTTACCTAATACTAAAGATTTAAATAAATCGTTTGAGAGTGAAATTAAGAATCTTGCTGGTGAAGAAGTAGATGTGAAGTTCCCCTCTTTATCTGGGGCTAATTTTGGAGAACTAGAAAACAATGAAGAATCTTTATATTTAGAATCCGTAGATTATAAATATAGTAAAAAAGTTCCTAAGGATATGGTTGCTTTTATAAATGATAAAACAAAGCAGATCGTGGGTAAAAAAGTAAAGTTAAAAGATTTTATTATATTTTTAAAGCAATTGGAGCAAGGATTTGTAGAAATAGGATACCCTATGGTACGTGTTGTTTTTCCAGCACAGAGTTTGGAAGCTAAAAAATCTACACCAATGATATACATTATTAGCGGTATTGTAGAGGCTATTATTATAAAGGATGATAAAAAAGAAGAACATAAAGATGTTCAACAGGTCATTCTAAATATATTGAATCCTTTGAAAAATAAAGAATATATTGATGTAAAAACTATCAATGAAAAAATGCATATTCTTAAGGGTGTGTATGGTTTATCTAGTAAAATATTTTTAAGTCGTGGAAAAAAACAAGGGGGTTTTGTTGTTAATGTGAAAGTTTTGTATAAAGATAGACAGCGTGTAGCCATTGTTAAAAATAATCTAGATTCTATCTATGGAAGTTACTCTTTACAAATGATGCAAGTCAACAATTTCGTTAAAAATGGTGTAGCTCAAAAGGTTAGAATAATCCCATCCATTTCATTAAAACAAACGAATGACGTGTATTATCGTTCTCTTACACTGGGATATAGTAGATATTTTCCAACAGGATCGTCTATGGAAATGTCTGTATCAGAATCTCGTTCAGCTTCTGTTACAGATAATAATTATAAAATCTATAGTGAAAATACAAATGTAAGTGTAATGTATCGTCAGCCTCGTATTTTAAATTATTTAGAGCAATTTTATATTTCCACTGGTTTTCAATATACCAATAGCACAATGAAGAACAAAAATACTAATAGTTATCAGTATAAAGATGTCACTGTAGATGCTATAGTTGGCGGTGATTATACACTAAAAACAACGCAGGGAACACACAAAGTTACATTTTCGTTGAACAAAGCAATGAATGTTTTGGGTTCAAAATACACTAAAATAAATAGTGTGCCCGCCTCACGTGATGGGGTGAAGGGCACAGCTTCTCGCATTATTGGAAGTTATGCGTTTTCAAAAAATCTACCAAGCAGAGAAGAAATCAATGTTGTATTTCATTTTCAACATACCTTTAATCAGCCGGTGTTGTCTGATCAACAATATAGTGGTACTGGATTTGAAAAAGTACAGGGCTTAATTGGTAAGGGTTTGAGTGGAGATGAAGGATACAGTATTTATGCAGAATATAACCTTAAACCTCAAATGATAGAAGGCAATTTATTTACCCCATTTTTATCGACAGCTTTTACGGAATTGGGTAGAAACAACCTAACAGTATTAGAAAGCAAGAATGGTATTGCAAAATCTATTAGTGCGGGTTTCTCTACGTCATTTAATTCAAATATGTTATTGAGAGCATCGCTCAATTATGCAGAAAAGCATGATGGACAATCTGTTTATGACAAGTCTATAGGGTTTAATTTAGTGCAACAGTTCTAAGTATTAGAGATGGACCCATTTGGCTCAACATCTACCGTGTCTTCTTCTTTAAACCATTCTTTAGGAATATTACAATTTTCACTTTCTGGCGGAGGAGATGGTTCGTTCACCTTCACCTGTAAAGGCATTGGTACACAATTTCCAAATATTAGTGCTTCTCCTGGTACAGACAGTTTTATTTTATTTTTAAAGTCATCAGAAAAGAAAGGCATAATATTTGCTATAAAATTCATATCTACTTGGTTTTGGATTCTATGTATTATGAAATTTCCGCATTGAGATAAAACTGTTTCAGATAGTTCAGAAGGCCTTTGTGATGATACTATCAAATAAAAAGCATATTTTCTACCTTCACGAGATATTTTTTCAAATATATTTTCTGTAATCATAAATTTTGTGTCTTTTTTTATATACCTGTGTGCTTCATCTAAAATTAAATGAATAGGCTTTTCGTTACGCTTTTCGCTAGGCTTAAGAGATGTTTTTTTTATATCAAATAGTATTCGTGATGTCACACTGGTAAGAGTTTCTAAGGAATAAGGGCTTAGTTCACTGGTGTCTATAATAGTTATTTGATTATCTTTAAATAATTGATTTTTAAAAGCATTTTGTGATTTTATTTCATTACCATTTCGCATAAAACTGCATTCGTCGTTTTCCATAAAATGTTCTAGCCTTGTTATCATCGTTGAAGTGTGCTCACGAACTCTTTTATTTCCTTTGGACTCTTCTTCTAATAAAATCCAATCCACTGCTATTTTGATGACTTTAAAGTTAAAGTAAGAACCGTATTCCATCTTTTGATTTTTGAAATCATTGTATTTATCCATATCTATACTTTTTTTATTATTTAATATACTACTAATATGCTTTTGTATTGATTCGTTATTTTCTCCAAATTCAATTTTACACTTGGATAAAAAATTATCTATAAAATCAATAATATTAGGGTCTTTATTATTGTTTAGTATTGATTTTATTCTGTGTAGTAGGTTGCGGATTGTTGTTACTACAGTAGTATCGTTATCGGCTACTCCTAAGGCTTCTGTTACCAACAATGTTATTCTGCGTTTTATATAATTTTCAAAATCTTTGTTTTCATCATCATTATTTTCATTTTGTTTGTGAAGTATATAACTTTCTTTTAACACTTTCTCCCAAAAAGGTTTTTGTGTGGCTTCAGTTGCTAATAAAAAAGCAGCCCATTCATCTAAACTTAATAAAAAATGAGGTAGGTAGAATGGTTTAGTTGGGTTTGTTGTATTATTTTCTGCATCATTTGGTATATTAGGTTTCAAGTGTTGAATTTTTATACTATCGTCTTTGTTTCTTATGGCACTTTTGTATTCTCCATTAACATCAAAAATAATTATTTTAGCGCCTTTAGCACTAAAATCTTTTTTCTCGATAATTGATTGTAAAATGGTAGAAATTGTATTGGATTTACCACTTCCTGAATTTCCAAGTATAGCACTGTGTATATTGAATAATTTATCTATACTGATGTTAACAGGATAATTAATTAGATTTTTACTAATACCAATATTAATTTGTGAGTGTTCCTGTTTGTTGTTGTTGTTCTTGTTGTCATTTGTATTGCAAGCAGTAGATAAAATATGATTCATATCTTCAAATGCTATAATTTCAACATTTGAATAAATAGATGGAAAAATACTAATGCCTAATTGAAAAGTATTATTTTTTGGAGAAATGGAACCAATAGGCTTGGCTATTATTTCTCTGTTATGTAAAGCGTCATATTGATTTTTAATATTATAATCATTACTAAAGATAGATATTATTTCACATATAATCCATTCGTTTAAAGAATTTTTTATTTTGATATATCCTCCAATATTGCCAAAATAGTATATTTCACCTGATATGTTAAGGGAATTTGTTGTAATTTCGGAAGATAATTTTATTTTAAATTTATCGTGCTCTATTGATATAACTTTACCTATTTTCATTATTTTGTATCTTTTGTAATTTTTTCATTAAAATTCTTTAACAATTCTAACTCTTTATCCGTTTTGATATTGGGTATTAAGGTATTGGCAATATATTTAAACCAATGAATTTTCTCCTCCTTCTCCTTCTCCTTCTCCTTCTCCTTTATAACTCCCCAAATAAAAAATATCCTAGGGTCATTTATTTCTTTTAAACTTTTTAATGTTTCTTTTTCTGGGTCTGCAAGAAGTACTATATTTAAAGATGCGTTAATAGTTAGTGATTGGTATATTATATTATTAATGTGCTCATCTCTCATACTAAAACCTATAATAATTAATACATTATTGGGTAATAATAGTTTTTTTTGAAATTCTCGTAATAAATCAGTGTACGGAGAACCTAAACTTTGAGTTTGTTTTAATGGAGTAGGGTAAATAAGTACATTGTTGTTGTAAGTTGAGTTAATTTCCTGTGTTGGGTTAGTTTCCTGTATATTAAAAAATTTATTTGAGCTATTTTCATCTTGCACCCAATTAACGGAACCGTGTAATTTGTATAAATTTACAAGATTTTCCATAGGTTGATATCTCTCTAAATTTAAATCTACTTTTTGGGAAAGTACAGAGTTAAATTGTGCTGGATTGAAGTATTTTTTCAGTCCTCCACTAAAACCATTATTGTAATTAATATTCAAATTATCCATAGCTGTTTCATTAAAGAGATCATTATTGGTAGTAAAGATATTTGGACGAGCCAAGTCTATGTTTCTGCGTGAAATTTTTTGATAAAATTCTTTGTAATTATCTCTAGTATTTTTGATATTATTATCGTCCTTAGAACAATCAATATTAATTTGTGTGAAAATAGTTTTTTTTATTAACTTAATAAGTTTATGTGTAGTAGTGTTATTATTATTAGATGCTTCTAAATATTCTTGATGAGAGTACAAATATCCTAGTATTTGCTCTAGATTTTTTTTATCGTTTGTTTTTAGCGTATCATACTCTTTTTTTATTTCCTCATCTTTTTTTATTTTCTCATCTTTATTTATTTCCTTCTCTACTTTTTCTTGCATTTTTTCCATCGTGGGAATAGCATCCACACTAGTACCAGATCCAAGTAAAAAATTTATATTTGGAGTGTTAAGTAATTCTTCAAAATATACTTGTAAGTATTCTAATTTATTTTGATCTTGAATGTTATCATTTTTAAATTTATCTTGATTGCCCTGATGGAAATTTATTTTATTAGTCATTTGTTTTCTTTATGTTGTATGTTGTTAGGATAACAATGTATCTAGTCTGGACAAAACATCATTAGTGATATGAGTGTCAACGCTACAATGTTTTTATTTATAAGTCCAGTGCTCTTTACGCAATCTTTTCTAAATATTCCTCTTATATCTCAAAACCACAAATTTTTATCTTAATATAGTAAACAAAAATAAATATGATTAAAGTTATTTATCTTTGATTTTATTATTATTTGTTGTTATAAATTAGCCTATGACTAAAACTATTCTTTTAACAGGTGGAGCTGGGTACATTGGCTCACATATGGCGGTTGAATTATTAAATAATAATTACAATGTAATTATTGTAGATAATTTTATTAATTCTGATGAATCTGTATTAAAAAACATTAACAGAATTACAAATAAATCAGCAAAATTTTATGAAATAGATGTTTGTGATAATGAATTGGAAACAGTTTTCAAAGAAAATAAAATTGATGCGGTTATTCATTTTTCTGCTTTAAAGTCTGTTGGTGAAAGTATTAAAAAGCCTGAACTATATTATAAAAACAATATTGGCGGATTGGAAAATGTCTTGGAAATGATGGAAAAATACAATTGTACAGACATTGTATTTTCATCATCGGCAACGGTTTATGGTGAACCCGAATATTTACCACTTGATGAAGAACATTCTTTATCGGCAACAAATCCATATGGGGAAACTAAAATTGCTTGTGAAGAAATCCTAAGAGCATTATATCAAGAAAACAATTCATATAATATTGCTATATTAAGATATTTTAATCCAGTTGGAGCTCATCACAGTGGATTAATCGGTGAAAATCCACAAGGTATACCTAATAACTTAGCCCCATTTGTCGGTAAGGTTGTAATTGGTGAGATTGAAAAGGTTTCAGTATTTGGTGATAATTATAATACCTCTGACGGCACAGGAATAAGGGATTATATTCATATTTCTGATTTAATTTCTGGTCATATGCAAGCATTGAAAAATATAACTGATTTACAATGTGATAGCATTAATTTAGGTACAGGCAAGGGCTACAGTGTATTGGAAGTTATAAAGGCTTTTGAAAATGCTAGTGGTAAAAAAATACCTTATGAAATTTGTCCGCCTCGTGATGGGGATATTGCACAGTGTTATGCAAAATGTGATGTTGCAAAACAAAAATTAAATTGGCAAGCAAAGTATGATTTGGACGATATGGTTTCATCACATTTAAATTGGATAAAAAACAATGGTTAATTATGCTATCATATTGTCTGGTGGTTTTGGTGTTCGTTTTGGTGGTGATATGCCAAAACAATTTATTGAAATTGATGCTAAACCTATATTATGGCACACGGTAAAAGCTTTTAATGAATGTAAAGTAATCGATAAAATAATTGTTGTGGCAAATCATAATTTTGTTGATGATACAAAAAACATAGTAAATAAATTTTCAAAAGTTGAAAATATAGTTGCAGGTGGCAAAGAAACTCGTTCACAATCCGCATACAATGGGGTTATGGCAGTTGGCGAAAACGCAAAAAATATACTAATCCACGATGGTGTTCGTCCATTTGTATCAAATCAAATCATTGAAAATTGTATTAAGGCTTTGGAAAATTATGATTGTGTTTCAACGGTTTTACCCGCTTGCGATACATTATATGAAATGGAAGGCAGTAAAGTTAAAAATATACCTAACAGGGGTAATTTTGTAATGGCACAAACCCCACAAGGATTTAAATATGAAACAATAAAACAGGCTTATGAAATGTATGAAGAAAAATTAACTTTTTCTGATGATGTTTCATTAATTAAACATTATTTACCCAATACTAAAATAACAGTGGTATCAGGTAATAAAAATAACATAAAAGTTACTAAGCAATTTGATATCAAATTAGCGGAGGAACTAATTAAGTGATAAGTAGTAGTATTTTATTATATGCTAATAAACCACATACAGGTGTCGATAATATAGCCAGTAACCTTGTCAGTCATTCCATTTGTTCTATCGATTGGTATTTGTCAAATATGAAAGCAATTAGAGTATCTGATGTTTACAGTGTAATTGGTTATGACAAGGAATATTTTTATAAAAAGAATATAACAACATCTTTAGTAATTAATGATGAATGGCACAAAACTAAATCGGGCTATTCTTTTTTATTGGCATTGGATAACATTGATATAAATTCAGTGGTATATGTTTGTTATGGCGACAGTGTTTTTAGAAACAACATATTTTCGTCAGTTCAATCAATTGATGCCGATATTGTTGTTACAGTTGACACAAAAAAAGATGATGTTGAATTAATACAGCTTGAAAAAAATATTTTTGAATTTACAGGTTTTGTAAAGATGTCAAAATCAGTTGTTCAATATATTAAAAACAACTGGAACAAGGAACAATATCGTAAATTTACACTTTCAGAAATAATTTTTGTCAATTAAAAAATCCCAATGATTTAGTAAAATTTATAATGGGGACAAAATCCGAAACTTTATCACGATTAGAAAAATGTGTTACAAAATCTAAAATACTTGGACAGGTTTGTGTAAAATACAAAGATTTTAAAAACAATAATTCGGAAATATTTTTACAAATTAAAAAAACCTTTGATTGTAAAAAAGTGATTGTACGCAGCTCTTCTTCGCTCGAAGATGGATGGGAACAATCACATGCGGGCGGATTTGAAACAATATTAAATGTTGAAATAAACAAAGATAATTTAAACAACGCAATTAACAGAGTTTTTGCTTCATATAATGTTTATAACGATAATAGTCAAGTTTTTGTGCAACAGATGTTACAAGGGGTTGAATATGCAGGGGTATTATTTACTTATTCATTGGACAATTCACCATATTATGTAATCAATTATGATGATATGGGTAGTACAAATAGCGTAACCAGTGGTGAAGGTGCAGACTTAAAAAATTATTGGGTTTTAAGAGCAATAACACCTAAACAAAAAAATGCATTACCCAAATATATTCAATCTTTATTGGGCGCAATAAATGAAATTGAATCATTATTAAATTATAATTTACTTGATATTGAATTTGCTATTAAAGATGGTGTTGTATATATACTTCAGATTCGCCCATTAGTAAAAGGCAATGGTTTTGCAAGTTTTGACAATCAATTATTGAATTCATTGGAAAGTTCACAAAAAAAATGGTTGGATTTTCAACAAAAATTAACCCCGTTTAGTGTGATGTCAGATTGGAATCCTGCTGAAATTATTGGAGTAAAACCGTGTGAATTAGCATATAGTCTGTACAAGTATATTATTACTGATGAAATTTGGGCAATACAACGTGATGAATTTGGTTATAAAAAAATATCTAACACAAAATTATTAGAACGATTTTCTGGTGTACCATATGTTAATGTTCGTAAAAGTGCTAATTCGTTCGTCCCAAAAAATGTGAATGATAAATACGTAAATATTATAATAGATGCTTATATTGATAGGTTTTGTAATAATATTAAATATCACGACAAGTGGGAATTTGAAGTTGTATTTACTTGCTGGTCACCTGATATAACTGAACGAATAAAAAACAGATATCCTGATTTTAACCAAGGTATAATTACTGCATTGGAGGATGGTCTGAAAGATATTACAGTAAATGCGATAAAAAATATTGATCAATATTTTATTGGTTTGGATAAAATGTTAGATGATGCGGAAAATATTTATAATAGTGATTTATCTCCTCAACAAAAAGTAAAAAATCTTTTAGATTCTTCTAAAGTAGGAACATTAAAATTTTCACATTTGGCACGTTGTGGATTTATTGCAGTTGATATTTTACAATATATGCTTCGCAGTAATCAAATTACAAAACAAGACTATGATGGATTTTTGCAGGCGACATTGCGGGAATTATAACCCTATACGGTGGCAGTAATTCCCATATGGCAATTCGTTCTGCAGAATTATCAATTCCTGCGGTTATTGGTGCGGGGTCAATTTTATTTGATATGATATTAAATGCAAATAGTGTAAGATTAGATTGCAAAATGAAAAAAGTGGAAGTTTTATGATTAAAATTGCAATATCACATCGTGTCTATGAAGATTTAAATAAACGAGAACACCGTGATTGTCTAGATCAAAGATGGGTTTATTTGGCGGATGTTTTAGATGGGTTGTTATACCCAGTTCCGACTCAAACAAAAGACATTAATTTATGGTTAAATACTCTTCGACCAGATTTTATTATTTTATCTGGTGGAAACTCATTAGAAAAGCATAATGATAATGATATTGCCCCTGAAAAAGATAAATCAGAAATAAAAATACTAGATTGGGCAACCAAGAATGATATACCGACATTGGGGGTTTGTCGTGGTGCCCAATTAATAAATCAATACTTTGGTGGCAATGATATTAAACCAGTTGGACACTCACAAAGACACTTTATTCGACATAACGGACAATTTGATGATAATGTTAATTCATCACACTCTTATTGCATATTAAAAAATATTTTAAATAATAATAGTGAAATTTTGGCGACAGCACATAATGTGGTCGAAGCTTTTAAAATTACTGATAAAAAAATATGGGCAATTATGTGGCACCCTGAGCGGGAAATAACTTTTACTGAAAAAGATATTTGTTTTATAAAAAGTATAATAGGGCAATAATGACAAAAGTAGTTATATTATCAGCAGGCATGGGAACAAGATTACGCCCATATAGTGAAAACAAACCAAAATCGATGGTGGAGCTTTTTGGTGTACCTATGTTAATTAGGCAATTAAATGTTATTGAAAATTATTTAGACAAAAAAAATATTTCTGCGGTAATAGGTTATAAGTCGGAATGCTTGAATGGTGTTGTTGAAAATTTATTTTATAATCCTCGTTATAACGAAACAAATATGGTTTATAGCCTTTTTTGTGCAAAAGATTTTATGGACGATGACTTGATTATTTGTTATGGCGATATTATTTATGAAAATTATGTGTTTGAAAAATTATTGCAATCTGATGGTGATGTATCAGTTGTTGTTGATACGGGTTTTTACGATTTATGGTCTATGCGTTCTGATAATCCAGTGGAAGATACGGAAAGTTTAAAAATAGATAGCGATGGCAATTTATTAGAATTGGGTAAAAAAATATACTCTATGGATGAACCACAAGGACAATATATAGGATTGATAAAAGTATCAAAAAATTATATTAATAATTTTATATCATTTTATGAAGAAAAAAAATTAAAAGCTGATGATTGTTCAAAATTTGAAAATATGTATATGACAGATTTTATCCAAAGTATTATTGACAGTGGTGTAAAAGTCAGTGCAGTAACAATAAATAAAGGTTGGATAGAAGTTGATACAGTCGAAGACCTTGAAGTATATGAAAATTTATATAAATCTGGTGACATAAATAAATTTATAAAATTGTCAAATGAGTAGCTAATAAAAATCCAAAAATGGCGTATGTAATAACAGCTAATTTTTTTAAGATTGCTGTTTTGTTCATATTCTCGAATAGTATTAAGACTAGGCTGATTAATAACTTTCTTTTCTAGTGTGTGAAAATATTTAATATAAAAATAATACATATAATCATCGGAGTAAAAATAGGTAAAATAAATAGTATTTCCTTAGAGCATATAACATTTTTTTGACTAAAAACTCGCTTTGTAATAAAGCGTATAGTGTATGATGGATAGATAAAGAATGCACTAATGCATATATAAAAAATACAACGAAATATAAAAATTATTAGCCATATAAAGTACATGAAGCCACTTTTATATTCAGGAAATTTTTTTATATAAGCTAGATATTCTTGTTCAAAGCCTTCTATAGTCTTACCTTGTGGAGGGCGTCCAGTATCAAGTAAATAATCGTGATTTACCGCCATTGTAAGATGGTATGATAAAATATACTCTATTGCTAAAATACAAAAGAATATACAAAATAATATTAATATTCTTTTTAGACGAATCTGTATAAGCACATCATTTTTATATTGATTGTATATAGAAAATAAAGTTAAATATATTATAAATAACATATATATTTCAATATTTTTATTGGATATGTATATCATAATATTGGATAGAAAATATAATGAAAAAGCACTTAATAACATTATATTTAATATGCTTAAAGTTATAACATTATTTATTTTATTGGTTAGTTTTACAATATACATTTATTTTTTTCTTAATTTTTGTCGTTCTTTATAATCTTTTATTAAGTCTTCTGGACTTTTATATTTTTGTCTAATAAGTGTATTTATTTTTTCAGAAGTAGCATTTTTATTCTTTAATCCTATTTCTCTGCCTATGGCATTAGCAAGCATATCTTCTTTTGTATCAAGTAAATGTTTTTCAATGTTGCCAAAATCAGTTATCACTTCCCATGCAAATTGCACAATTTCTCTTCCTTTACTTAATACATATGCTGTGGCGTATCCAGCGCTCCCATTTTGTGCGGCTAAGGCATTAGCTTTAGCGTGAAAGTATTTATCTGAACCTTTTGTATTAGCCTCTCTCATTGCGAGATATTCTTCAATAAAACTACCAATTGCCTTTGATACATTATACATTTTTGCAGTATGCCTTGTCAAAGGAATTAAGTCTATTAATGGGGATGAATAGGTTAATTTTATTTGTAATCTTTCAGCATATAATATTTTTTTTGACAAAATGTTTTTGTAAGATAATAATTCTTTATATGTATTATTTTCTATTTCTTCTTGATTAGCTTTATAGTAGCATTTACAGCCATAATGAAAAGGTAGTTCAGGTAAGTCTTCGGCTTTTTCATAATAATCACCAATATGTTCTTGGCATTTGCTGCACGGGCTTGGGCTTTTTGTTTCTATAGTAAATCCGTTTATTGTCACATAGTTTCCTTTCTTGTTTTATTTAAATTAAAAAATACCAAAAAAATGTAGATATACTTGTGATACTTTCAGTGTTTTGTATATCTTATTTTCCCTTAAATGTCAATATTTATAGGTTTTTATTCCTTTTTGTGGTAAAGAAAAAAATCACTGAAGCCATTGAACATCTTTATGAGATGGATAAATTACACCCTGACACGATAACACCTGCTCGTGTGTCTAGAAAAGAGACACGGGATTGGTGTATGGATCACCCTGATAATCTTCCAACAAAAACAATATAATCTGCCCCTTCATATTTATTTGGTAGTTTAGCTATACCCATTTTTTTTGCAGTGGAGATAGAAATTCCATTTAATACAAAATTTAATGATTTTGGTGCCATATTAAGATTTGTTATGTCATCATAAGATGCTTTAGAACAGCATATTAAATTTTTATTCACCAATGCTATTCTGGTAAGTGCTTTTTTCATTGATCTATAAAGCCATGTTTTTGATAATATTCCATGTATATAAAAAAAGTTTTATTTTTATTTAAAAAATATGGGGTATCTGTACCATAATAATGATGCAACAAAATAATATCAAACTTAATACCCTTGTCCTTTTCAATTTTATTGATTACTTTTATTAATATTAAACTATTTATTATACGATATATATATATTGCTAATTTTGCTGGTAAAAAACATTTTATTTATTTATGAATAAGAAAATCGTTGCTCTATAAGGTGAATCGGAATTTTATCTTTGCTGATTTTATCACCTAAACTACATGGCATTAAACATGTTGTTTTAAAATTATTTTTATTCCAATAACTGTCCCATTCTTGTTTGCCGTATGAGCCTAATTCCAATATGTTCTTCATTTGACTTGAACATCATACTAATATATACTTTGTAAAGTTATTTTAATGATAAAAAAACCAAGAAAGCAGATGCAAGCAAGCAGATGCAAGAAAACAGATGCAAGAAAACAGATGCAAGAAAACAGATGTATAAAAATATTTGTAATAAGTTTAAAAGATTCAAAAGATAGGCGTAAAAAAATAGAATCTCAAATGAAAAAATTGGGATTAAATTTTGAATTTTTTGATGCTATTGATGGACGGAAAGGCTTGCCTAAAAAATATGAATCTATGGTGGACAGAAAACTTGCTCAAAGAAGACTTGGTAAAGAAATATCCGATGGGGAAATTGCCTGTTCATTATCACACGCATTGGTTTATAAAAAAATTATCGCAGAGAAAATAAAAAATGCTATCATATTGGAAGACGATTGTATACTTGGTGACGATTTTGCCGAGATGGTAAAAAATAAATTGTGTGAAAATTCAGGTAAAGATTTTATATACTTGTACCATTTGTATGCAAGGGCTATGTATGGCAGTAAAAACAAATTCTTTAAACAATATAATATGGTAAAACTTGCAAAGACTCCAAACGGTGCGGTTGGTTATTATTTAACACTTGAAACTGTACAGAAAATATTGGAACAAGCGTTGCCTATATCTTATGTTTCTGATTGGGGCGTGAATATAAATAATATTACAAATACAGTGGCGATTACACCACGCATTGTAACCCACCCTAAAATTGATAATTCAAACCTTGAAATTTTACGAACTGGTAATAAAAATAGTGTTGGACAATTTGGCATTTGTTCATTATTATGTTATAAATTTAAAAAAATATTTTCATATAAAATATCAAAAACAATTACAAAAATTTGGTGTGAAAACAGGAATTAAATTAAAATGAATAAAAATAATGATCCAATAAAGCTCTTTAACTATAACCGATTTGACATTGCAGCTAAGGCTTTATACTCCCGTTATAAAATTATGAATGTAAATATGGATTGGGCGAAAAAAGTTTATATCAATCATCAAATAGCATTAAACAAATGTAAATTATTAGAAGATGATAAAAATGGAATAAATGATTTTATAATGGCATTTGATAATTTAATAGAATCACTTCAGAAAAAAGGATTCGATGGAAAACATCCTATTCCAATAAACAAAAATACAATAACAAATGGGGCTCATCGTTTGGCGACTTCAATGACATTAGGGATTAATATCAAAACAATAAAAACATTTGAAACAGCCTATGATTATAAATATGATTTTTTTAACAAAAGATTATTATCACAACCGGTAATGGATGCGATGATGTTAGAATATATTAAATACAAGAAAAATGTTAAAATTGCCGTTATATTTCCAATGGCGAATAAAAAAATGGGTGATATAATGAAAAAATTATCATCAGTTGCAGACATAGTTATGCACAAAGATATTAAAATGAATTATAAAGAATCTGCTAACTTATATCATTTGTTATATTTGGGGGAAGATTGGATAACAATTGGGAATGGAATAAATACAAGTGTTATAAAACATTTGGAAAATAGATATAATGAAAATATTCATACACGGTTTGTATTTTTAGACAGTGATAAATCAGAAGATGATTTTATAAAAGATTTAACAACTATAAAAATTGAAATAAGAAATTTTTTTAATAAAGGAAATTACCCAATTCATATTAATGACACATACGAAGAAACATTAGTTTTGGCAAAAACAATATTACATGAAAAAAGTATGAAAGTTTTATCTTTGGCGGACACTTATTTTTCTAAGAATTTATCGAATATGATTAAAAAAATTAAAAAAGATGTACCTATTGAGAGATGGGATGATTTTGTTATTGATAGTGGAGGTGCAATAGCTTGTATTGGATTGCGCGAAAATAATGATATAGATTATTTATCTGAAGATAATATAAGTGAATTAGACAATATCAAATTTTGTCATAGGAATTTTAAGGAATCTGCACCCTATGAATTATCTGAAAAAGAAATTATTTGGAATAATGACAGCTATTTTTATATGTTTGGTTTAAAATTTATATCCCCAGATTTATTGCTGATAATGAAAAAAACAAGAAGAAATTTATATGGTAAAAGAAATGAAAGAGACATAAGAGATGTTGTTTTATTAACTAAATTAATTGATAAATTTGAAATATCAATAGGCGAAAAAATAATATTATTGTTAGAACAATTGTGGGTCAATATTATCTTTTTACGGTTAAAAACAAAAAATGTATTTAAAACATTTCTACAAACAATAGGAATAATGGATTATCTTAGAAAAATAAAAAAAAGTAGAAAACATGAAAACAAACGAAAAAAAAATTTTAAAAATTAAGTTTATTGATGATGATGAACCACAAAAAATTAATAAACATTTAATAACATCAACACTTTTAAAAAAATATAATATAGTTGAAGATAATAATCCAGATATAGTAATATGTAGCATGTGGGGAAACGATCATATTGATGTTGAAGTTCCAAAAATTTATTACTCAACTGAAGTATTTATTGATAATCGCATTTACTACGATTTATCAATTTCTTCATATATTTGTAATGAACCGAACCAATTCCAAACTAAACATTTTTTTTATAATAGTTATGAATATACATATGATTTATTAAACAATGATTTATCAAAATTAAAAAAATATATTGATAGTCCAAAAATAAAATTCTGTGCATTTATGTATCAAAATAAATATGCACGGCAGCGGGTTTGGTTTACACGCAAACTAATGAAATATAAATTTGTTGATTGTTTAGGTGCCGTTATAAATAATACAAAACTTGATGATACAAAAACCAGATACGTATCAGATTGGCAATCAAAACAATTAGATATATACAAAGATTACAAATTTGTAATTGCTTTTGAAAATAAATATGTTGATGGAAATGTAACTGAAAAAATATTATCACCATTGTTGGTTGGTTCAATTCCAATTTATTGGGGAGCACCAGATGTTGCTGAATATATAAATCCAGAATGTTTTATAAACGTTAATGATTTTGATTCTTTTGATGATTGCATCGAATATGTCAAAAAAGTTGATAATGATGATGAATTATATCAAAAATATATTAAAGCAAAGCCGATTTTAGCATCATCAAAATTACACGATATGACTGGCGATAAATTGGAAAAATGGTTGTTGCCGAATGTGGAAAAAATACTTTCCCCAAATTATAAACCAATTGGTAAGTTGTCGGGATATAAAAGATTAAAAGTAATATATTTAAATTTTTATTGGAAAAAAAAACGAAGAGTGATATATAAATTTTATGTTTTATTAGAATTATTAGGAGTTAAATAAATGAAAATATTTGTAATAAGTTTAAAAGATTTACAAGATAGGCGTAAAAAAATAGAATCTCAAATGAAAAAATTGGGATTAAATTTTGAATTTTTTGATGCTATTGATGGACGGAAAGGCTTGCCTAAAAAATATGAAAAATATATTAATCGTAAAAATAGTTTATCTGATGCAGAATATGGCTGTGCATTATCACATTCATTGCTGTATAAAAAAATTGTTGCTGAAAAAATACAACATTCAATTATATTAGAAGAGGACTTTATGATTGATAATGATTTTGCTAAATTGGTAAAAGAGAATTATTTACAAAATTCAAATTGTAAAGGCGTGTTGTTATATCACCTGTTCGCCAGTGTGATTAAACTATTTAATAAACCGTTATTTGGTGAATATCAAACACATAAATTGGCAAAAACACCATTGTGCACCACAGGTTATTATTTAACATTATCAATGGCAGAAAAATTATTAAATGCGTCGTTACCTGTTTATAATCACGCCGATTGGCATTGTGATATTGCGAGATTTGGAATGAATGCAATTGTTCCACGCATTGTACAACACCCACCAATTCAAAATTCTACCTTAGAAAAAAATCGAACTAGAGAAAAAAATAGGTTCGGGAAATTTGGAATATTTGCTTGGTTATGCTATCAAATATATAAACCATTTTCCGTGAAAATATCTAAAAATCTTGAAGGTAAATAATTAATGACAACAAATAAACTATTATTACAGTTAAAGAGTTTTTTATTTAGATATTTTGTTCGTGATAATAATTTGATTGCAGTTTTCTCCGCTCATAATAACTTTACAGGCAATTGTAAATATGCAGTTATGGCAATACAAAAAAAATTTCCCGAGAAAAGAATTATATGGTTTGTTGCAAATGAAAACGAGCAAAAACAATTACAAAAATTTGGTGTAGTAACAGGAATTATGTGAACTAAATATTTTTTTCAGATATTTTTAAAGGCAAAATATATAATCACAGATGGTAATTTTGAAGCTCAATATTTTGCAAATGGTGCAAAATATATATCATTTTGGCATGGAATTCCTATAAAAAAAATACGATATGACAGTATTGCAAAAGAACCAAAAATATTTCGGAAATTTATTTGGTGGTTAAATCGTAATAATTGGATTCAATCAGGAACTTCGCAATTTGATGTTAATATTCTTTGTCAATCAGGTAGATTGCAAAATAAAATGGGACATATTTTAGGAACTCCTTGTATTGCTCCACTGGTTGACAAAGATTTATTTAATTTTGAGATTAAAAAAGATAAAAATTTAACTGCGTTAAAAAAAGAAATTAAAAAATATAATAAAGTATTTTTATATGCTCCAACATTTCGTGACAGTGGTTCTAATTTCCTAAAAAATTTAAAATTTGAAATTAAAAAATTAAATGATATTTGCCAAAAAAAAAGTATTTTATTTTTAATTAAAATGCATCCTTGGTGTAATTTGAATTTAAAGGGTAAACATAGTAATATAATAATATTAGATAAAACATATGATGCAACAATTTGTATTGGTTTGTCAGATATTATTATTTCTGATTATTCGTCAATGTTTCACAATGCTTTGGCTGGTAATAAAAAAACAATTTTAATGCACGGTGATATTGATGAATATCGCAACAATAACCGCGATATTTACGATTGGGCATTGGACGATTTACAAGGGCATATAATCAATGATTTTAATGATTTGTATGATATAATAAAAAATAAGACAAAAATAAAACCAATACCACAAAAAATAATTGATAAATATTGGGATAATACTATATTAAAAGAACCTTTTAAGTTTTTAAGGATTTTTAAATAATGAAAAAATAAGAATTAAAAGTAAAATTTATTGGTAATTTTATTATTTAAACTTTAGTTCTTCATTATAATGTGGTATTTTCACCACCGAATAATATATAATATGAAGTATTTGTATGAGAAAGAATTTAATAAATATATATAAAAATATATATGTAGCTGGACATACAGGGATGTTGGGTAGTGCAATAATCAGAAGGTGTTGAAAATATTATTACTCGAACCAGAAATGAATTGGATTTGACAATTCAATCTGATGTAGAAAATTTATTTAAATCTGAAAAAATTGACTGTGTGTTTTTGGTTGCTGGTCGTGTTGGTGGCATACAAGCAAATATGGTCTTTCCAGCGGAATTTATTTATGAAAATATATCCATACAAAATAATATTATTCATTATGCCTATAAATATGGCGTTAAAAAGTTAATATTTGTTGCCACTAGCAGTATATATCCAAAAGATTGTGGCGAAATGATGACCGAAGATGACATTTTATCAGGTAAATTGGAATCAACAAACGAACCTTATGCAGTTGCAAAGATTTCTGGTGTAAAAATGTGTCAATCTTATAAAAAACAGTATGGTTTTGATGCAATTTCTGTCATCCCTTGTAATATGTACGGGTTAAATGATAAATATATCCAAGAAAATGGTCATGTAATTCCTACATTATTAGATAGGATACATAACGCAAAAATTAACAATGATGAATATGTGGAAGTTTGGGGAACAGGCAAGCCTAGGCGTGAATTTATGTTTTCCGAAGATTGCGGCGATGGTTTAATATTTTTGGCAGAAAATTATTGTTCTGATGAACCAATAAATATGGGCGTGGGGGAAGATTTGAAAATTGCTAGCTTGGTAAATGTAATTGTTGAAGTTGTCGGTTTTAAGGGTAAAGTTAAATGGGACAATACTAAACCAGATGGAATCAAAAGAAAATTATTAAACAGTAAAAAAATAAATCAACTGGGTTGGCATGCAAAAACAGATTTAAAAATTGGTTTGGAAAAAATGTATTCTGATTTCTTAAATAAAAAAGATTAATAATGATGATGAATTATATCAACAATATATAAATGCCCAAACAATTTTAGCATCATCAAAATTACACGATATGACTGGCGATAAATTGGAAAAATGGTTGTTGCCGAATGTGGAAAAAATACTTTCTCCAAATTATAAACCAATTGGTAAGTTGTCGGGATATAAAAGATTAAAAGTAATATATTTAAATTTTTATTGGAAAATAAAACGAAGAGTGATATATAAATTTTATGTTTTATTAGAATTATTAGGAGTTAAATAAATGAAAATACACTTGGGATGCTGGCACAGATTTATACCTGGGTGGGTTCACGTTGATTTATGTGATATGGAGCATATTGATTATAATCGAGATATTCGTGACTTGAAATGCTTTGATAATGAGGTTGCTGATATTATTTATTCTTCCCACTCCTTTGAATATTTTGATCGTTTTGAAGGTGTTGAGGCTTTAGCGGAATGGAGCAGGGTTTTGAAAAAAGGCGGTATTTTAAGGTTATCGGTTCCATCATTCAATTCATTAATGGAAGTTTACCAAAAAACTGGTGATTTGTATAAAATAATTGGCCCATTATTTGGGCGAATGGAGATTGATACAGTAAATGGTAAAGATTGTTTATATCACAAAACTATATGGGATGAAAAAACATTGATTGAATTATTGGAGAATAATGGCTTTGAAAGTATTCGTTTATGGGATTGGCGTACAACAGAACACTCTGATATAGATGACCATTCACAGGCATATTATCCTCATATGGACAAGGAAAATGGAATTCAAATTAGCTTGAATATAGAAGGAACTAAAAAGTAAATGACAAAACCAAAGTTAAAATTGAAATTTGTTGGGATAGAAAATAAGACAATATTACCAATAAGGTACATACCTATATATAATGCATTGAGCAGTAATTTTGATGTTGATTTTATGATGAACAACCCAAATGGACAACCCGATGTAATTATCTATTCTTTGCATAGTCGTCAATATGAATTTTTGGATTATGATTGTATTCGCATATTTTTTGGTTCGGAACATTTCTTTCCTTACGAATTGTTTGCTGATTATAAATTAACCAATCGTTCAGCTATTAAATCTGATATTTTTTTCCATTGTGAAATGCCTTGGGAAGAAGGGTTTGAAGATTTTTTAAAGGGAAAAAACTCAAAATTCATGATTGATAAAGAATTTGAAAAATCGCAATTTTGTAATTTTATATATTCTAATAAATATTCTAAAAAAAGAAATGATTTTATTTCTACAATGTTAAAACGATACAGTAATAAAATCCATTGTTGGGGTCGATATAAACGAAATATTGAACAATTACAAGTCGATAACGAAGAAATAACTCATAATATTTATAATGTTGAAATTATGAAACATTATAAATTTACAATATGTTTTGAAAATTCTTCGATTTATCATAGTTTTTCCGAAAAAACCGGAAATGCATTACGGGCAAGGTCAATCCCAATATACTGGGGTGGTGATGACATATACAAATTTGTTAAAAAAGAGGCATTTATACATGCTAAAGACTTTAAAAACTTTGATGAATTAATGGATTATATTGATAAAGTCAATAATGATGATAAATTATATAATTCATATATATTAGACAATCCATTTGTTGATGATGATTTTGTTCGTTCACAATTTACGGAGAATATAGGCGAAACATTAAAGCAAATAATTGAATTACCAAAGCCAAAGCGAAAATTTTGGCAAACTGGAATAGTTGCAAAAGTGCTATTTAAGTTTTTATATTTCTTTTATAGAATATATTGGAAATTTAAAAGTTTAAAACGAAGATTTATTGGTGGTATTTAATTTTATTTGGAAAATATATTTTAAATATATTAGTATATATAAATTAAATAATAAATTAATTACATTTAAAACAACAAAATATACATATGATTGTATTTGTTTATCCTATAAAAAAAGGCTCACCGAGTATAGAATAAAACAGTTAATTAATTTTTACACAAATAATATAATTAATAATAAGTATTGTATTATTCCATTAGATAAAACTATTTCCCCTTATAACCCAATTCAAGCCCTAAGAGCTAGAAAAAATGATGTTAAAAATGATGTTATAGATTTTTGGGGTTGTGCATATATACCTAAAATAGACTTTGATTTTGATAATTTTTGTTTTAAAACATTAAAAAATATGAAATCATTGGAAAAAGATAATATAACTCTTGCGGATTGTTTTTTTGATATTAATAATGAAAATATGGTTTTGTTAGAAGACCAAGGAACATTTGAAACTGCAGTTATAAGTAAATATGATATATCAAAAGGTTGGAAAAAAGTATCTGATAATATTATGAAATCTGGATTGCATAGTTCTTATCCTATATCATTTAAATACAATAAAAAAGTATACGCACTACCCAGTATTTTTGCAGATATTGATGAAATTGATTTTTTTATTCGCACACAAAATGGGAAATTTGAAAAATCTGGATATAAATTAAATGTATTGGGTAAAGACGTACAAGATTTTACACCTTTTGAATATAAGGGTTTGTGGTATAGTTATGGTACAAACCCTTTGTGTAATATTTTAAAATTATATGTATCAGATAATCCTTTTAATAGTTGGGTTGAACATAAATGTTCACCAATAAATATTGGGTTGTTTGGCTCACGACCTGCTGGAAATATAATAAAAGTAAATAATAATATATACCGACTTGGACAAAACTGCCAAGATGTTTATGGAGGAAGTATATCCATATTTAAAATATTAAGGCTAAATAAAGATGAATATGAAGAACAATTTATAAAAGAATTAAAATTACCTAGTGAGTATTTTTCATTTCATACATTTAATGTGGGAAAAGATAAAATAATATTTGATTACAAAAAATATCGTTAGTATGAAAATTAGTTATACAGGTAATTAATACCTTGCCTAAAATTAAATAAATTATTATATTGTTATCTATGACAAAGATTATACCAGTAATATTATCCGGTGGTGTTGGCTCAAGATTATGGCCAGTATCACGCAGGAAACGACCAAAACCATTTATGTGGGTGGAAGATGAAGGCAATCTGCTTAACCGCACGCTTAACCGCTTGAATGGTCTTGATGTCTCAGATATCATATCCGTATCAAATGCAGATTATCGTTTTTTTGTGGAACGAACAGCAAGCGATTTTAAATTTAACAATCATTTAATTCTTGAACCATTTGGAAAAAGTACGGCAGGGGCAATTGGTGTGTCGGCAAAATATGCGTCTGAACATTTTGGTGATGATGCAATCTTGGTTGTATTGCCAAGTGACCATATAATAAAAGACATTAAATCTTTTGAAACTGTAATCAATCAAGCTGTGAAAGTTGCAAATACAGGCAAATTAGTAACATTGGGTATTACTCCGACCAAAGCCCACACAGGTTATGGTTATATAAAAACAGGTAAAAATAATTTAGTTGAATCATTTGTGGAAAAACCTGATAAAAAAACAGCAGAAAAATATATTGCAGATGGTGGTTATTATTGGAATGCAGGTATGTTTGTATTTACCGCCAAAACATATCTTGATGAATTACAAAAAAATGCTACTGATGTGTTTGATGTGGTTAATAAAATTGACACACACAAAAAAAATTTCCTAATTAACGAACAAATATTTAAAAATATGCCTGATATATCAATTGATTATGCGGTTATGGAAAAATCAAAAAATGTTGCTGTTGTGCCTGCCACTTTTGACTGGAATGATTTGGGTTCTTGGGACAGTGTTACTGAAATATTAAAGCAAGATGAAAATGGTAATTCATACCGTGAAGTATCTGATATTATAATGAAAGATACAAAAAACACGACTATATTTTCAACATCTGATGATAAATTAATTGCAACTATTGGTCTTGATCATTTAACAATTGTGGAAACTCGTGATGCAGTTTTAATTGCTGATAGTAATAAATTACAAGGTGTCAAAGATATAGTTAATGAACTTAAATTAAAAAAACATCAAGTTGTTGATGTTCATCGTACAGAACATCGTCCTTGGGGAACATTTACGATCTTGGAAGAAAGCGAAAAATACAAAGTAAAACAAATAATGGTTTTACCTCAGCAAAAATTATCATTACAATCGCATAAACATCGCTCGGAACACTGGGTCGTGGTATTCGGTGTGGCAACGGTTGAAAATAACGGTGAAATATTAAAGCTTAATCCCAATGAATCAACGTATATATCTGCTACAAATAAACATAGGATTTCTAATGACACTGATAAACCTGTTATTATTATTGAAGTCCAAACAGGCGACTATTTAGATGAAGATGATATTGAAAGATTTGAAGATATTTATGATAGATAAATCAATTTAAAAAACTGGGTTACAAAAAATGTATTGTGATTTTTTATCAAATAAATAATACTTTCCCTAAATTAGATTATTTTAAAAAACCTTGTAAGAAATTTTATTAAATGATATATTCTGACTGTATTTTTAAATAAGGAAATAACTAATGAAAAATATTGCTTTTATTACTGGTGTATCAGGTCAAGATGGTTCATATTTAGCCGAGTTTTTACTTGATAAAGGTTACGAAGTTCACGCTATAGTCCGCAGGTCATCTGAATCAACTGGCATGCGAATGACTGGATTTTGGACACATAAAAACTTTCATTGGTACTATGGTGATTTAACCGATACTTCAAACTTGTATTCATTATTAATGAAAATTAAACCTGATGAAGTCTATAATTTAGGTGCTCAATCCCATGTGGGTATTTCATTTGATGTTCCTGAATATACAGCAGAAGTAGATGCGGTGGGTGCAACCCGATTATTAAATGCGATTAAAGATTTACCAAATTCACCAAAATATTATCAAGCATCAACCTCCGAATTATTTGGTGGTATACCTGGGACAGAACCGCAATCTGAAACAACACCGTTTTATCCGAAATCACCTTATGGTGTGGCAAAACTTTATGCTTATTGGTTAACGGTTAACTATCGTGAATCTTATGATTTGTTTGCGGTAAATGGAATATTATTTAATCACGAAAGCCCGCGACGAGGCGAAGAATTCGTTACTAAAAAAATAACTAAGGCCGTGGCAAATATTGTAAAAGACAAACAAGATTGTCTATACCTAGGAAATCTTGATGCTAAACGTGATTGGGGTTATGCGAAAGAATATGTAGAAATGATGTGGTTAATGTTACAACACGATAAACCAGAAGATTTCGTTGCTGCAACTGGTGTTACATATACAGTCCGTGATTTTTGTGAGTTTGCTTTTAATCATGCGGGCATTGAAATTGAATGGTCTGGAAATGGCTTAAATGAAATTGGTAAAGATAAATCAACAAGTAAGACGGTTATTGCTATTGATGATAAATTTTTCCGACCTGCGGAAGTTGAATTGTTATTAGGTGATAACACGAAAGCAGAAAAATTATTGGATTGGAAACCAAAAATTCTTGCTCCTGAACTTGCTAAGATAATGGTTGATTACGATATGAAATACGATAATTATGGTGGTGAAGAATAATGCTTAAATTTTTAGAGAAATTTATTAAACATAGGAAACGTAAAAACAATCAATTATTTGATGAAACTTGGGTTATTCGTTTTTTAAAACCAGATGTGTTTATTGATGTTGGTGCTAATTTAGGGCAATTTTCTTTTAAAGCATTGCGTCGTGGCTTTAATGGAAAAGTCATAACCATTGAGCCTGTTAAATATTTCTTTGATAAATTAGTTGATGAAAGTAAAAATAAAAAAAAATGGATTAATATTAATGCAGGGGTTTCTGATAAAAAAGGTACAGCAGAAATTTATGTTTGTTCTGGTCATGGCGGTTGTTCTTCTTTTTTACAACCAACTAAATATTTAGAAGAAAATGCAGGTGCTT